>ENA-OOXJ01000344-OOXJ01000344.1-human-gut-metagenome-genome-assembly--contig:-NODE-344-length-41569-cov-3.168811_pt1 | contig 41569 bp, 34 predicted proteins | sample MGYA00241587_ERZ501343 | MGnify/ENA primary metagenome ERZ501343 (study PRJEB25962, sample SAMEA2042918) | human gut metagenome | biome: human gut; feature: human-associated habitat; material: faeces... | reverse complement strand
TGAAAGTCGCCAAAGTCAAAGGTACACTTGAAACGGAACTCAAGAAGATTGAGCGCTGCCAGTTACTCATCCTTGACGACCTGTTCATCGTACCGCTTGACGCAAAGGAGCGTCCCATACTGCTTGAAATCATCGAGGACAGGCATGAACGGAAATCCATCATCATCACATCGCAGTACCCATCCTCCAACTGGTATGACATGGTAGGTGACCCGACAATTGCCGATGCAATCCTTGACCGCATTATACATACGGCTCATACCATAGAGTTATATGGTGAAAGTATGCGAAAGTTAAGGTCTAAGAAAAACGAGAAATTTTAAAAGGGTAAAATAAAATTGCCCCCCAACACCAGGACTTTAAAGGGTCAATCATATTGTAGCCAAAGGTGGGCAAATCCTGTTTGGCCAAAGGGGGCAAAGTCGCGTGGCTTTTCCAATAATGTGGCTAAACCTGCTTTGTTGTGTGGTTGCAATATGAGATATGTTACTTCTCATTTGTGGAATGTTGGTTAGCTATGGTTCTGTTTTTAGATTAATAAAACTAAAAAGAGAATGTCTACAGGAAACAGACGTAAGATTACTGCTTGTAGCATTAGCAAAAAAAGAAATGGATCTTGCATTTCAGTCTGAACATTGTTTAGATGTGAAGCAAACTTTTTTATGCTTATGCAATATAGGAGTAGGAACATGGTCGTCAATTGATTGATGATTAAATTCTTACGGTTCAAGTAGATATTAGGGAAAAACTTGTTTGTAGAGTTTCAAAAGCTGGATTTTTTATTTCTATATATGCCATCAAAATGATACCTTTGCACATAAAGGTTCAAGATTAGGTAATACACAAGATATGGAGGAAAACGAACACATTACGAGGATAAGAATCCGCTTCAACCGCCCGCACCAATTGGGTAATGAATTTATGTGACTAATTTTATATTTTGCAGTAGGAAGTTTTCCTTGATTAAATTTAAATACCTATATTTGTCTTGTATCTTAAAAATAATTCTAATATGTTATCATATAGTTATTGTAAGTTTTGATTGTAAATAAGAGTGTATATTAATAAATAATAACAATATTATGGTTGATTTTAAATCCTTTATAGAAAAAGAAAACGAAAAAGCAAAAAAAGAACAAGAGAATTTTAATCCGGAAGAAAAAATTTCCTTCTTTAAAAAAAAGGTAAAAGAACTGTATTCTCTAATTGATGATAATTGGTTGAAAACTTACATTGATAATAATGAAATTAAGACTTCTTATCGTAATATTCAAATAACAGAAGAGCTTTTAGGTTCATATGATATTCAAGAAAAGCTAATAGAAATAGGGAAGCATATTTTTATATTACGACCTATAGGCACTATTTTAATAGGTACACCAGGTAGAGTAGATTTGCTATATCAATCAAAGCAAATAATGTTTATATTGATTGGTAAGAATATTAAGAGCATTAGAACACAAATTAAAATAAAAAAGGAAGACAAAAATATTAAAAAGGAAATAAAAGAGGACGAACAGTTAGTATGGAAATATACACAACGTGGAGGAACGATGACTTATCATGATTTATCTGCTGAATCTTTTCAAAAAATATTAATGGATTTAATAAATGGCAAAAATTAAGTTTGATTTTTCAAAATCCCCTTTATCGGCTAAAGAAATATTAGATTATTATACGCACGTTGTATCTGCAATAGAATGTAAATATTCCCAAGATGGTAATAAAAATTACACAACAGATTTTCTAGGTTATTCAGAAGTAAAAGTTAAGTCTGAAAAAAATCTCTTGCTAAAAGAGTTGTCTGTAGAGGCTTCATTATGCCTATTAAGTTTTATTGAGTCACGTTTTAGAATAGATTTTATTATTAGATGTCAAAGACGAAAAAAGGATTCTTTATCTACAGATTTTCGTGCAATATATAATCCCGCAAAAAGGTTATATACATATTCTTTGACTGATGATATTATTGAAAATTGGAAAAAAAACATGCCTGAACAAAAAGATACTTTTGATAGATTAGTAGATGCATTTAAGTATAGAAATTGGGTAGCACATGGACGATATTGGCATTTCAAAGATAATCCAAATAAATTTACTTTTAATGCTATTTGGATGCTAAATGAAAAGATTGATGTGATATTAGAAGGAAAAATATTGACTCTATTGAATGTTGGAGAAAGCTTATAGGGTTGGACTTAAATTATTTAGGATTATAAGGATAGAAGAATTTGATTTCAACCTCTAAATACACTAAAGATGAATGGAAACAAATAGTCTAATATATATGGAATTCTTTACTGTGTTTGGTAATATATATGATAAATTATTCCATCCTAAATTATTTTGTTAGTTTTACCACTATATCACTATTAAACGAGAATGAATACTGCTGTACCTGCTCGAAGCTATCAATCGCATAAATGTCAGTCGTCTATTGGTCGATCAATTCCGATGTGTAGTAGAGCCAGAATACTTCTTCCTACAGCGAGTGCATGTCATTGAATAGGAACACTGTACCGTTATCCATTTCCAGCTTTCCTTTGCCGTCAGGCTGGAAATAGCAAATCTGATAGGTTGTAGGCTGATAATTGTCGCTACGTATTAACTGGCAACGAATTTCCGTCGTTTCGTTCACTTACAGTTGCTTGGATCACCGTGAATGGGGAGATTTGTTGAATGTCCTAACCGTCATTACAAGCGGTAGTAAGCACTAGGTAAGGTGCGAGGTAATAGCAGCTCACTATGATTTTTTCGTATACATTAAATAGCGATCAGTTGATAATGAATCTAAGCTCCATGTCTACCTGCGTGTGGAATTTACCAATGTCCGAGCCGAACAGTATTCTTTCCCTTGTATTGACGAGTAGTACCACTAAGTCAATTAGGCAGGTTTTCAGTTCCAGCATCAGAGTACTGTTGTAGATGAAACTGTCCTTGTTTAACAGTGTGGCCCCATTTGGCTGTAGCTTATTGCCATGATTGCAGGTTTCATACTAGGTGAAAACCGACAGCTCTAGTGAGAGGGAAAAGTTTTTTTTGCCAGTCCGAGAGAAATTTCAGACATAATTCGTGCCTGAGTCCAATGTACTCCGCTGGCCATGCCCGCTGTTACCAGCATGACTTTCATGTTTAGGTTCTTTTGCGTGTGCCTGATTCAAATGCGGGCACAGCACAAAGAGTGGCATTATAAAAATGCGTTTCTTTATTCCCTACTTTATTATTTTTAATTCGTTCATTACTTCGGAGTTCACGATGTCGGTATTCTCTCCCTTTTATGGTCTGCTATCGACCACCCTTCTTCTCGTAAAGCTCTACCAGCATCGGCTTGTCGTCCGAGATGGTGAACTTCGGTAGGGTATTCACCGATTTGGACAGTGCTTTTAACAGCAGTCTCTATCACTTCATTATAGTTTTTGACCACATCCGGAACCTTTCCTGAATAGCCTTGTATTTGTCACTTTACTATCAACAATCTTAATTCGAATAAAGTACGTATCGAAAGACATGTATGGACTGTTCTTTATCTGCGTATGTATGTAAAGCATCCCTTTATACAGTTGGTATTATGATTTGTTTCTTAATGGTAAAATCACATAGTTCTGTTCAAAACTGAGCGTGAAACCAGATGCCTGGGATACAATTTTGTGAAAGGCGAAAGGAAATACACATAGCTCCCATTTTTTCTTTTGGATGAAACAGGTCTTATTGTATGTAGTTATATGTATACTTTTTGTTTCTGAATTCGTTATAAATATGAATTGGGGGATAAATCTCCATAAAAATTTCGCTAATATTTGAGTAAAATGTTTGGTTGGACAAAATAAAAAGAACATTTTTACTATAAATTTAGGTTGGTATCTACAAAATAAACGAAGATGGCTATAAAAATACAGCAAATATTAAAGTCTACTTGACAATCATTCGCCCCAATTTGATTCCAACATCGTTGGAGGCCTGCGCATCTCAGAAAGTGAAAACTCTGTTTCTCTATATGGCTGAAAAAGCAGGTCATTCTAGGTATAGGGCGTTAACATTGGATAAAATTAATCTTGGTACATCTAGGTTTATGATCACGCCAACAGGAAAGTATATCAATAAGTATAATATGACAATTTCAAAGGAACTTGCAGAATATGAATAATAATCTAACATTATCAATAACTACTATAGGTGATTTGCTCCTTCGCAAAACCATTACTATTACTAATAGTGGAGAGCCAATTAACGATGTAAGCCTATGTGTACCTATTTATCAGCGTCCATACAAGTGGACAGCTCGTAATGCCATACAATTGCTTGATGACATTATTGAAGCGAAGAATAGCAACAAGGAAAGATACAGGGTGGGTACACTTATCCTTCACAAGGCAAAGGATAAGGAACAATATGATATTGTTGATGGTCTGCAACGTACCATAACATTTTCATTACTTTTGACTGCATTAGGTGAAAATGGCATTGAGTTCTTGCAGCAGAAAATATATAATAATGTGCACAATAACCATAATATTGCTAACAACTATAATGCACTTAATCGTAGGGTCGGATTGAAGTTGCAAGACAGCGACTCGGCTACTGAACACCAAAGAGAGATGGAGCGTCTTAAAGACTATATTGAGAATATGTGTGAGTTAATTGTTGTCATAACTCCCGATGTATCGGAAGCATTCCAGTTCTTTGATTCTCAAAATGCACGAGGTAAAGCTCTTTATCCTCATGATTTGTTGAAAGCATACCATCTTCGCGAAATGAATACCATTAGTGAGGATGAAACAGAAAAGATAGTAAAGGATTGGGAACAGGTTTCACAAAGTGCTTTAGCAGATTTCTTTGGTAATTACCTATATCGTATCAAAGAATGGGTAAGTGGCAATAAGGCAAATGTTTTAAATGAACACAACATTCATATGTTCAAAGGTATTACGCGTTTTTCGAGAACACCATATGCCCAATTCTACAAAAGTGCCTATTGTTATGCAGATATGGTCAACTCTTCTGCTATGCCTTTTGTCTCTGGTACTCGAAATGTAAATGCGTTCCAATTAGACACTCCAATAATTGCAGGTAAACCGTTTTTTGAATATACAAAGCACTACTATAATATACTAAAGGATATTCAGAACAACAACAAATATGAGGGCTTCTATATTAATGATAATATTATAGTTAAAACATTGGATAGACATTTTAAAAAAGGAATAGGTAATGGTATAGCACGCCTTTTGTTTGATACATCGGTTCTGCTTTACGTTGATAGATTCTGCCCAGAAACATATCCTACAAAAGAAGACATGGAACTATTTGAACAATTTGTTGTATACGCATTCATTTGGGCTTATTCATTAAGGGCCCAATACACTAATCTTGGTTGGCTTTCTGCACAGAATTATATTATGGGGTTGGGTGATAAAATCAATGCATTCAATATGTATAAATTGATTGTCAAGCAAGATACTCCATCTTCATTATTGAGTGCTTTGGCAGACAAAATCAATCCTCTTTCGAATGATGATATTAAAGATGGTTGGGCGCAGGAATGCTATGAGTATAGTGGTAAAGGAGATACATTAAAGAATCTAAAGGATGAGATAGATGGTGTGTATGAAAACTATCTGTATTTTTTTCAAATAAACGGTTTTTATAAAAATTGATTACAATGAAAGATTTGAAAAATATTCTTGAAGAATGTTCGATTAATGACATATATTTCTCAAACAGCGGGGTGTCTATATTATACAAGATACCTATCTATCAGCGTAATTATGCTTGGGGGCGTGAAGAAATATACGCCTTAATAAAGGATGTACATGATTCGTTGAAGAAGTCCGTTTACTATATTGGCACTCTTGTCACATACAAAAGAGATGAAAATATTTTTGAGGTTATCGATGGTCAGCAACGACTTACAACAATCTACATCATCTTGAAGGCTTTGGGCATAGAAACTATTGCAAATTGTCTTACTTATTCTGCAAGAAAGGTTTCAGCTATGACAATAGAAAAGATGCCTAAGTTTGGTGAAGAAAAAGATAAGGGTATTGTCGATGGATTCAATTATGCAAAGGAAGCAATTAAAGACATTGTTGGCGAAAAGAAGACTGACATAGATGCATTCAAGGATTTTTTCTTGAACAAAGTGCATATTATCCATTATCGTGTGCCAAAAGATGTGGATTTAAATCACTATTTTGAGGTTATGAATTCTCGTGGTGAGCAGTTAGAAAAACATGAGATAGTAAAAGCTAAACTCAGCGAACAGTTGATAGGTGATGAGGACGCTATGGAGAAGTTTAGTCGTATATGGGAGGCTTGTAGCGACATGAGTTTCTACATTCAGCAGAAACTTCCAGAAATGACAGCTGTCTTCGGTAAAACTATGGAAGATTTTGTTATAGAGTCTTTCGACGAGTTCCCAAGTTCTGATGAAGGCTTGTTTTCGTCATTAGACATGAAAACTATTTCGGAATTCTTAAATTCGTCTATAAAAACGATAGATAATGATGATGAAGTAGACAAGAATGATAATTTCCAGCCAATTATTGACTTTCCGAATTTCTTATTGATTGTACTGAAAATTACAAGATTGTTGAGTGAAGATGATTTTAATCCTTTGAGTTTTACACTTGACGATAAAGAACTAATTAAGGAGTTTGAGAAGGTAAATCTTACTCCAGAGTTTGTTAAGGACTTCGCCTACAATCTCCTTTTGGCTAAATATTTTCTCGATAACTATGTTATACACCACGCAAATGGTGAAGATAGAGCCATCGAGAATCCATGGAAATTGCAATACTATTATAAGAAGGGTAACAAGGCTGCCTATCTTAAGGATTTGTACGATGATAATAAAGTGCAACAAAACGAAGTGATTCAATTACTGTCTATGTTTGAAGTTGCTTTCACGCCTAAGCAAAGAAAAAACTATCTGTTCTATTGTTTATATCACTTGTTTGAGGATTGTGATCTAAATGATTATGTGGATTTTTTAAGAAAACTAGCTGATAAGTATTTCTTTGATGTGTATCTTGATACGGATAAACTCAACGAAATAAATCAGCCTAAGCCTAATAGTTTTGACGAAACTATTCTTAATTGTTATGAATTGAACGTCGAATTAGAAGGAGTGAATCGAGATTTCAATAGTGTTTATCCTACTGGATCATGCAATATACCTCTGTATGTTTTTAACTATACAGATTATAAGCTTTGGAAGAAATATGCGGAAGAAGTTCGAGGTAACAAAGAAAAGAAAGGCTCCCGTAATAGAATGGAGTTTTTTAGAGCATTAGGTTGTAGTGACTTTGAGTTGGAACCTTTTAAAAATTTCTATTTCTCTCGAACACGAAAAAGTTTGGAGCATTATTATCCACAAGCCAAGGCTGAGGATAATATGCTAATTAACTTGCAAAATATAAATTGCTTTGGTAATTTTGCTATGATAGGTTCTGATGCAAATAGTTCTGGCTCCAACTGGAATCCTATTGATAAAAAGAATCGCTATCTTGATACAAAATCCAACCAAGTAAGCGTTGCTTCATTAAAATTCAGAATCATGTTACAAATATGCCAAGATAATTACGATGCTGGTATTAAAGATGATACCTTAAAACGTCCATTTGGATTAGAATGGAATATTGATGATATGGTTCGACATCAAGCAAAAATGCTTGAAATCATTATGAATTTATAATCAGCCTACTGGAAAATATATCAATAAATATAATATATCTGATATAGAATCAAGTGTTTACGCTTGAAAGATTGAGCCGTTGCTCCATCTCATCCCGATTGAAATATCCGCTGAAGTTGCGTGAGGAGGTCAAGTATTTAAGAGATGCTTTTTAGTGTATAATATTATGTAGTAGATAAAAACGTAATTATGAAACAAGGATTTGAAAATATAGATTTGGGAGATATGATTCCTTATAAGATTCCCTATAGTGAAAGAAAACATGTTGTCTTTCTTATTGGTTCCGGATTTTCTGTACCTTGTGGAATGCCAACAGGAAAGCAATTGAATAATTTTGTGCTCAATATTAATAATGAGCCTATTACTGTTGACTTTACAGGGAAACTTGCAATTTCAGTTGGTGGAAAAAAATATCAAACTGGAAGTCCATATGAGAGTTGTTTGATGTTCTGTTCAGAAGCAATGAAGGAGTATAATAAAAAACATGAGTTTGATTATGAACAGTTCTTTGATTTTATAAGTAATGAAGGAATATATGACTCCTCATATGAGAAACTTGCAAAACCATTTCTTTATATGTTCTCTGACTACCATCAATTGGTTTTTAATATGAAAACCATTTATACTCAGATGATAGAACATGAACTAAGGAAAGGAAGAAAAACAGAAATACTTGAGCATGAGATTGCGTCTGATAAATTTTCGAGATACGAAAACTTTGTAAAGTATCTTGATAAACTCTCGACAGACTATGTCGTTGACATCTTCTCTTTGAATCACGATTTACTTATTGAAAATCTTTCAAAAACAAACTGGCTACAACATGAAGGTATATCAGATGGCTTTCATAGCTATAGGTCGCCCTATTATGGAGAACTGGAATGTAATGGCAATAAATATGATTGTCGACTTGAAGAATATAAAGCCTTTTATAATACGGCAATTAGGTTATATAAATTACACGGTAGTCTGGATTATCTTATGTTCAAAAGATGTGACAGTAATGGATATTTCAGAAATGACAAAATGATTAAGGTACCATATGGAATAAGTGTTGATAAAACGAAGAAACAGAACAAGAAACGTCTTGGCTATATAATGGATTGGATTGAGTATAATCATGATTTCCTTTCAGGAACTGTGTCTAAGACTCACCATTATCATGATAGTTTCTACAAGAAACTGTTCAAATGCTTTAGGCATAATCTAGGTAGAGCGGAATGTTTAATTGTTATAGGTTATGGTGGACGTGATGCTGGTATAAATAAATATATTTTTGAGTACTTTGATTACCACAATAAGCCTTCATATATTGTGGATCCATTTTATAGTAGCAACGAAGAATTGAAGGAGTTTGGAGTAATGATCGGGGCTAAACCCATTGAAAAGTCTATAGATAATTTTCAAGAGATAATGTGGAAAAAATAGACATAAATGCTTATGACGGATACATGTCTTAATATAATAACACAGTTAACGGTTGAATTACATAAAGATGACATCTCAAAAGAAAAATTGGGGACTGGCGTTCTTTATACCAATAGGAAATTGTCTGGGGTGGTATATGTTTTGACGGCTAAACATTGCCTTTCGAAGTTAGGAGAAAAAGGTAGGGTATCGTTAAGAATTTATAACCCCGATACCAGTACATACGAATACGTTACCCCTGTTAAGCAAAGCATTTTGCTCCATCCCGTAGATGATGCTGGTATAATTATTATTAATAAACGAGAGCTTACATCGGTTGTCTCTGATATTCCATCGGTGTACGTAGTTGATAAGAATTTTGGAACAGACGAAGCCGTGAGTAAAGGGTTCCCTCTGGCTACTCTTGATCAGACTAACGAAAATGGAGAGTCATTCTTGGCAATGATAAAAATGAATTACCTTCATGAAGATACAACAGAGAATGTATTCCAGCTTTCTACAAATGACGATTATAGTGAAGATACAATTGTTGGAATGTCAGGTTCCGGTATTTTTATAGAAGCTTGTGAGGAGTTGTATATTAATGGAATCTTCATTAGGTACACTGACGAAGAGCGTGGAAAGGTAATAAGTGCTCAGAGGTTGATTTCCTTCAATAAACTGTTGGAAGAAGAGTATAAAAAGAAAATGTCATTGTCATTCCTCGGACATCACGGTTTAGGACATAAGACATTAAAAAACAATGTTGAAGATTCTGTAGCAAACTTGGGGCCCAGATATTGTCAGAAAGTCAATGTGAAAACAGGAACTGCCAAGTATTTTGACTGCGTGGCAAAAACATCTGCATATTTTGAACGATTGTACAGAAGTATAGATTCCTGGTTAACAGAGAAAAGCTATAGAATAAGAAAAAATTCCAATAAAATAGGTCAGTTGGAATCTCATCTCAAAGCGATTCGAGACGATTTTACTGTAGCTTTGTTAAATTTAGATCAGCGTGTAGATACTACCATTGATTTATCTAGTTTGATGAAGCGTGTTGAATCTCTCCAAAATGAATTAGAGAAAGTTAGACATAGATTTTATTCTGATTATTCCTCGATAAAAAAAGATGATAATGTAAGGAAAGAGCTCGAAGCTGATGAAGCCAGATTATCAGAAATATCTCAAGATTTGTATTCATTCACTGAAAACTTTGGAGATTTAAAAATTAATTTAGCAAACAATCCCTATTTGATAATTAAGGGTGAAGCTGGTTGTGGAAAGTCGCATTTGTTAGGTGATGTTGCCAGTAAGAGAATCGATGATGGTCTGCCCACTTTGTTGTTCTTAGGAACAGACTTCTCTGAGGGAACTTATGAAACAACCATTACTTCAAAAGTGGGTTTTGTGGGTACTTTCTGGGAATTCCTATCCAGTTTCAATCAGATAGGAACCCAAGTAGGTTCGAGGGCACTTCTGATGATCGATGCGCTGAATGAAGGACCTCAGGCCGTATTATGGAAAGACAGACTTTCTGGACTTATCAAGTCTCTTAAAGACTATCCTGCGATAGGTTTAGTAGTGTCAGTGCGTGATACATACTTTGATGATGTTATTCCTGATGGGGTGGAAACTAATTTAGGAGCTACAGTTATTGAGCATAAAGGATTTAAAGGTCTGGAATATGAGGCGGTAAAACAGTTCTGTTGGGCGTATGAGTTGAACTTACCCAATGTTCCCATTCTGACACCTGAGTTTTGTAACCCTTTATTCTTGAAGATAATTTGCGATACACTTGAAGACTCTGGAGAGAAAGATTTTCCTAAAGGATTCAATGGCGTTTCATCACTGTTTAGTCAGTACTTCAAGAATTTGGATAAGAAGTTTGCTGAAAAGAGACCCGAATATAAATATAGAGATGTTGTCAGTGCGGCGGTTAAGCTGCTGGCATTCCCTATATTTGAGGCTAAATATAATCTTCTGAATATAAATGATGCAGATTCATTATTGCAACAACAATTTCCTTTTTGTCATAATTTGCTCGCAGATTTAATAGACAACAATTTGCTGCTTAAAACGAAGTATTCATTTGATGAAGAAAATATCGACGGTGTTGTTTTCTCTTATCAGAGAATCAGTGATTTTATAATTGCACGCGAAATTGTCAATAAGTTTCAAGACTGGGAATCGTTTACAGAAAACATAAATACAGACAAAACTTTGCACTCCATTTTTGTAGACAAGCATTGGGAATTCAAAGGAATTCTTGAAGCCATGGCTATCTTAATCCCCGAGAGATTTGCTCATGAGATGACAGATATCATTTGTTTAATTCCAGAAGATGAGTTTGAAAGAGCATATTATACATGTCTTAATACAATTTCCGAGGCCGAGATAAATAGTTTGTGTTGGCGCACAATAGAATCCGTTGACAAGAAAACTATAAGGCAGTTTCTAGGCTCCCAATATTGTAATATAGATTCTGATTATTGGTATAATAAACTGGTAGAACTTTCTACTATTCCTAATCACCCTTTTAATGCTGATTATTTTCATGCACTAATGATGAGGTTTACCATGCCAAATCGTGATGGCAGATTCCAATTCTTTTTCAATGGTTGCGCAGGATATGATGATAACAGATGTGCCAACCCTCTGCGGCGTTTGATAGACTGGGCATGGTCTGAAAATATATCTGTAAAAGCAGATTCCGAATCGACCAGATTAGCAGCCGTTATGCTTTGTTGGCTGCTGTCATCAACATATATCAAACATAGAGATGAAGCAACAAAAGCTCTTGTCAACCTTCTTTCTGAACAGGTAGAAGTATTGATTGAAACACTACGCCAATTTGAGAATGTGGATGATATGTACATCTATGAACGGTTGTATGCTGTGGCTTACGGGGTCGCATTGCGTACTTCATCACGCGATGGTCTGATGAAACTTGCAAGATATGTATATGAGACCATCTTTAAATGTAATAATCCTCCCAAAAATATTTTACTTCGAGACCATGCAAGGAATATTATTGAATACGCTAAATATAAGGGAGTTATAACTGCTGTTGATATGAAAAAGGTTCGTCCGCCATATACTAGCACACTCCCCACATGGCCTACAGATGATGAGGTTAATCACCTTCATACTGATTATGATGCACCAGACTTCAAGGAAAGAAAAGGTTCGGAGCAAAACCTGATTTGGGAATCGGTAAAGGGTCTGTTAGCTGATTTTTGGAATAAGATTGCTATGCCAACAATCGAACACTTTTATCCGATATCAATTTCTGAAGAAAAAGAATTTGATAAAGCATTACGCTTGTTTAAAGGAGATATGAAGAAACTGGCTAGAATAATATGTGAAAGAAAAGCTGTTTTAATATTAAAAAGGCAGAAAGGGCCAAAGGATGCTAGCATAAAAAATACAATACTCGAATTAATTTGTAACGAGACTGAAAAGTTAATGTCGGAAGAGCAAAAAAAAGCTTTATACGATGTCATGATTCCTTTTAAAGTAAGGGAATTGCCTTTGAAGCAACATCATTATGGCAGATTTCCAACAGAAGGGGTTAGAAATTGGATTGTTAAGAGAGCCTATGAATTAGGCTTTGATGTGAATTTGCATGGTGATTACGATCGTTTTGCAAAAGACTGGACGTTCCGAAATTCGGATAATAGAATAGACCGTATAGGGAAAAAATATCAGTGGATAGCCTTCCATGAGATTATGGGGATATTGGCTGACAATTACAAATATGAGGATGATTATGCAAACGAGGGGTCTGGGGGATATGAGCTGTTTCACGGAACGTGGCAATCTTTTCTGAGGAATATCAATCCATCAATGATTGCAAGATTAAAAAGCATCGAAAGTGAGGATGCGGATGATAGTAGGGTGGAAGAAGAACACGAATGGTATAATGAAGAACAGTTTGATAACTGGAAGTACTCTGATACACATGAATCATGGGCGTCCATGATTAGAGATTTACCGGATCCGGTTTCCTTAATACAAAAGTTGGACGATTACGGCACAGAATGGTTAACCCTGAATAACTCTAGGAGTTGGGATGAACCCAAAGACATTGGTAAGGAGAAATATGAGTATAACCTCTTAAAGCATGATGTATATTTGGCTGCTGATGCCATCCTCGTAAAGCAACAAGACAAAGAGAAGGCAATACAGTCTTTAGATGGTAGGGATTTATGGGATGGTGTGAATTTACCGACTGATGACTGGCAACATCTGGTAAACAGGGAAAAATACTGGTCACCAGCATATAAAGACGTTTATAGGGACCGACAAGGTTGGGAAAATTCAATAGATGGGCTAGATGTACCATATTATTATTCTTGTGAGCAAGCCTGCGGGCATCTTGAAGATGATCAGTCTGGCACCATTGGCAAATATAGCATTCCGTGTAGGTTATTGTTCGAGGGTATGGGCATGGAGTATGATTCACATGACGGTCAATATCTGGATAAAGATGGCAACCTTGTGGCGTTAACATACGGGTATAACCAGATTTTGGTTAAAAAAGAGCCTCTTTTACGATTCCTGAAGCAAAGTGAACTGGTCATTTTGTGGATAGTGCGGGGGGAAAAGCGGGTGTATATAAGTGGAGGAATGGGATGTCAGTGTTTATATGCCCCATGTGGAGTATATTATTTGGATGATAACAATGTCCCGGAAGGTGTCCTTAGAACATATAAGAGAGTGTGATATGAGACTGTTCTGTTACAAAGCAAAGTGTGGAGATGCGTTTCATCTACAGTATGAGGGTGAAAGCGGTATGTGTCGTAACATATTTCTTGATATGGGGTACTCCAAAACTTATACCCAAGTGTTGAAAGGTGTTATTTCAAATATTATTGGGAGTTCAGAACAGATAGATGCTTTGTTCTTGTCTCATATTCATGATGATCATATTGGCGGAGCTAGTAGATTCATAAAAGATATTCAAAAAGATTGTGCTTTGGAGAATGTTGTTAGTCGGTGGATATATAATCCGCCAAGAAAGTATGATGTTGAACAAGTCTCTGATAATAAGAATGGAGTGCTATGTGGTATAGTCTCAGGGGATAAGGTCTATGAATACATCCAGTCACATAGCCCGTTAGATTGGGGGGATGTTATAGAAGGGATGTCTTTCAGTATTGACGGAATGACGGTAACAATCCTTTCTCCTGATGAGGGCAAACTGAACCTGCTTAGGGAAAAATATTCAAACAATCGTCCACTGTGTAAGTCTGAAACAAATGAGGTTAGTGTTGAAGCGGGTAATGTTGTCGATGATTATGCAACATTACTTAATGATTTTAATATAGAATGTTTTCAAGAAGATACGAGTGTTGAGAACGCCAGTAGTATAGCCGCATTGTTTGAGTATGTGGGGAAAAGAGTTTTATGGCTTTCAGATTCAGTACCATCAGTTATAATGAACTCATTGTTTAAACTAGGATATAGTGAAGTGAACAAACTGCACTGCGATGCTGTTTTGCTTTCGCATCATGGAAGTGTAGCAAATAATAGCTTAGCCCTATTTAAGATGATACAATGTAGAAAGTATATTATTAGCGCTGATGGAATAAATCGCCATTGTCTACCAAACAAAGAAACTGTAGCAAGGATTATTTCTGCTTCTTCGAAACTACCTGTAACTCTGTATTTTAATTATGATGATGGCCGGTTGGTGAGAATGTTTAAACCAGATACTCAAGAGTATATAAAATCAATTATTGACATTCATTATTTGCATGATATGGAGGCAATCGATTTTTGAAGGCTATTTGACAGACCACATAAAACTTGCTTATAGAAAACGATATGTTATTGCATTTCCATTTTGCTGTATCATTTCAGTAATCAAGAATTATAGGGAGCTTATTAATATCCTTTGAAGAAGGGATGATAAAAAGAATATATTTGAAGCATCTCCGATGAAATATTTCTATCCCTTGAGAAAAAATATTACTACGTGGATAGATGGGGATAAATTGGGCGGAAAACGTCAAATATGCAAGTAAAAAAACAAAACTTGTAAATTCTTAGTGTTGAAATAAAACGAATTATGAACCATATTTGCAAATAGTATGCTTTTACTATTATGTATGGTGTGATTCCTAATTAAAATATGTCGGAATTTTTCCTATGAGTTGTTCTTTGTCAACGTATGCACGTAATACATCTCGTTATAAGTTTTAATCCCCTTAATTAAGAACTGTATGTCGAAATGCTTGCTGCCCAAGTGGCGTACTTTACGGTCTTTGTTTTTGTAGAGACTCTGCATTATCAGTTTCACCGCAACGGTTTTATTCCTAATTCCTAGAAATAGTTGTTAATGCGGGGGATAAAAAAGTTGCTTGTGGTTTCTTCTAAGAAGTAATGAAGAAGCGGTTTTCAGAAGGGATTATAGAACATGTAAAAACATAAAAGTGAGACTATGATTTGGAACTATGAGTCGAAAAATGTACATTTGTAATGTAATGATAAAGCTTAGACAAGCGAAAGTCTATGAGTGACACAAAAAGACAGTTTTCAGTTACTAAATCGTTACACTTGAAAAATTGAACTGAATTAAAATGTTGATTCATAAGGATTTTGGAGAGAAAGGTTCATAATCCTGTCTCTCCGCGAGTTAATTCCCGTAAAGTCAGTGCTTTACGGGAATTTTTGTTTTGATAAATTTTCGATATCTTTATTCAAAAGATAAGGCAAACTTTGCTTGATTTTCTCATAAGACCAATCCCACCATTTCAATGCTTCCAGTTTTTGAATTGTATCGTCCGTGAAACGTTTCCTTATTGGTCGAGCAGGAACACCGCCAACTATCGTATAGGGTGGCACGTCTTTCGTAACAACGGCACGGGTAGCTATGATAGCTCCGTTTCCGATGTGAACGCCAGCCATAATCAATGCTTCATAGCCTATCCATACATCGTTGCCTATCACGATGTCGCCTTTGTTATCCCAAGCTGTTACCACGTCCGATTTCTGCAAATCCCAATCTTCATAAAAAAGCGGAAAAGTATAGGTGGATAAGGATTTCAAGGTATGGTTGGCACAGTTGAACAGAAATTTCACACCGCAGGCAATGGAACAAAACTTGCCAATTATCAGTCGCTCATGGTTGATAGGATAATGATAGAGCACATTGTTCCGCTCGAAAAGTAACGGGTCGGACACGAAATCATTGTAGATGGTGTAGTCGCCCACTTCGATAGACGGGTCTTTTACAACCGCATTCAGGTACACAGTCTGCGTGTCGCCTGTGCGTGGATATATCTTTTTCATCATGACATTCAGTTTTTAATAGTGTTTATATTTAAGATAAATAACAGATTGCACCCCAAGTCCAATCACGAACAGGTATTCTACCGTCCAATAAACGGCAAGGGGTACATCCCAATAGCTCAATCCCCACAGGTAGAGCAGATAGGCGACAATGGTTGTCGCCTGAAAGATGAAAGCTGTCCGTGTTGCTCCTGTTCCCGTTACAGCATTCATATAGACATAACCGGGTAAGGCAAAAACGTAGTTAAGCAACATGACTATAAATGGCAACCATGCGGTTTGCACGATATTCGAATTATCTGTATAGACACTGACAACAGGCTGATGGAATACCAACGCAAGCGTAATCAGCGGTAAGCCGACGGCATAGCCTAATCGGATTACCCTGCTGCATAGCGGAAACACTTGTTCTCTTTCGTTTGCTCCAATCAGATTACTTACCAACGAGCCAGTTGTGGCGGCAAACGAACTGACAATGACAAAGAACAGGGTGGATATGCTTCGGAGAATGTTTGCCACTGCAAGTTGCAATTCTCCCAAATGTTCTATTGCTACGAAAAACAGAAACCAAGGGGCTACGCTGATAAACGAATGGAACATGCTCCAAACGGATACACGACAAACATGGAGTAATACACCTTTGTCGAAGCTCCAAGACAAGCCATAAAGTCTTTTATCCATTTTACGTGAAATACGGATTGTCAGCACTACCAACGAACACGATTCGGCAAAAGACGATGCGATGGCTGCACCTGCTATCCCCATGTCCCAATGGTATATGAGCAACCAATTACTTGGAATGTTCACGAATACGGCTGTCAGAGCCGCCATGTTCAAGGCTTTTGTATAGGTAATACCGATCATGAACGAACGTAAGGCAAGGAACGGAAAGGAGAACAACAGTCCCCAAATTCGTCCGTCCAAATAATCAATCACAGCATGATAGACTTCCGCAGAAGCAATCAACCTACTTAGAATAATCGGGGAAAACAGTCTGGAGAACAAAAACAAAAAGACAGCAAGTCCCGACAGGAAAAACAATCCTTGAAAGAATGTCTTCCCTGTTTCGGAATAATGCTGCTCGCCATTACGCCGTGCGATAACGACCTGTAAGCCCAAACTGAAACCGAAGCCAAGCATATAGATAGCCAGATACCAAATCCCGGCAAGAGCGGATGCACCCAGTTCTATTTCTCCTACATGTCCCAAGAAAATAGCATCGGTAATATTGATAAGTTGTTCGATAAGGATGCTCATCATTACGGGAAAGTTGATGAGCCAAATATTCTTATATGTATAGTTCATTGTTCAACTTGATATGATGCGACAAGTCCTGCTGCACAAGGCGGCATGACACATCGTATAATTATGAATTTGGAATAATGGCAAAACAAGAAAGAACAAACCTGTTATAAGCCTGTCCGTTGCTGAATAGCTATGACTAAAATGCTATCCGTTAAGCGTAGCTATATGCACACTTGCCATTTCATATGGGTTGAACAACTCTATTTTTGTTAGTATTGCAAAGATAATGCTTTTTCTTAAAGCTTATATTCTCAGCTTATCAATTTCTTTTTGCATTCTTGCTAAAAAAGAAAAGATGCCGTTACAGACGTTTGAATGTGAATCAATATTTTTTTGTATGGTTGTATTTATTCTCTTTGTTTTATAAACTCTCAGTAATGTAAATGTCTATGTTCAATGATTTGTATGTTTTAAAATAATGCCATATCTTGGATGCCAAGAGTTAGTCAGACAAACCAACAAACTGAAAGTTGCCACTGTCTTTTTTCTATTCCTGTTTTTATCATTAATTCCATACTGTTATATAATGATTCCTTTCCGATAGAGTTTGATCGCTTTCAGATAGATCATCTCACAATAATAATATCAGTTTATCAAATTGAGAAAGTTAAAATAGCGTTGGAAGTAAACTGAATAGTCCTATTGCTTTCATATACAATTGATTATATTCTTTATTCCTTTTCTGGCATACCAATTGTATAAGTAAAGATGAATTTTAAAACATAAAAATATGGAACTATTTACAATTGGTTTTGTAGTCTGCTTGCTCATAGGTATGAGCTGCTTTGGTTTATTCGATAAATGTATAGATTGGTTTGAAAACATTTAAAATGAAAAGGAGGAAATATTGATGTACACAGTATTATTTATTGTAGGCCTAATTATGTTTGGTTATTTAATGTATGTCCTAGTTAAGCCGGAAAAGTTCTAAATAAGTGAGTTGACATGTATTAAGGATATCTGATAAAAAATAATTAAAGTATGAATACAGAATTATTGGGTGTCATAGCGCAAATCGTTCTAATGATGGTATTAAGTTATCCGTTAGGAAAATATATTGCTAAGGTTTATAAGGGCAAGAAAGTTTGGAGTGATTTTATGAAGCCACTAGAAAATTTAATCTTTCGGCTTTCAGGGATCAATCCGGAAGAAGAAATGAATTGGAAACAGTTTTTGAGAGCTTTGCTTGTTGTAAATGCTTTTTGGTTTGTATGGGGAATGGTTCTACTTGTAGTGCAAGGTTACTTGCCTCTGAATCCGGATGGAAACATCGGCCAGACTGTACACCAGGCTTTCAATACTTGCATTTCTTTTATGGTAAACTGTAACGAACAACATTATAGCGGTGAAACCGGTCTTACTTATTTCACACAACTGTTTGTAATCATGTTGTTCCAGTTTATTACAGCTGCTACTGGTATGGCTGCTATGGTTGGTATCATGAAAGCTCTTGGCGAAAAAACAACTCAAACTATTGGAAACTTCTGGAAGTATCTTGTACTGAGTTGTACACGTATCCTTCTTCCGTTATCACTTGTGGTTGGTTTTATACTTATTACACAAGGAATACCTATGGGATTTGATGGAAAGATGGAAATAACTACTCTTGAAGGTAATCCTCAGAGTATATCACAAGGACCTGCTGCAGCTGTCGTTCCCATCAAACAGTTAGGTACTAACGGCGGTGGATATTATGGTGTGAACTCTTCCCATCCGTTGGAAAATCCTACCTATTTGTCTAACATGACTGAATGCTGCTCCATTCTTATGATCCCTATGGCAATGGTATTTGCATTTGGTTTCTATGTAAACCGTAAGAGATTGGGATATAGTATATATGGTGTTATGCTGGCTGCTTTCCTTATAGGTGTATGTATCAATGTATCTCAGGAAATGGGCGGTAATCCACGAATTGACGCAATGGGTATAGCTCAGGATGGTGGAGCGATGGAAGGAAAGGAAGTTCGCCTTGGTGCTGGGGCAACAGGACTTTGGAGTGTGGTCACGACCGTTACATCTAATGGTTCAGTAAACGGCATGCACGATTCTACAATGCCTCTTTCCGGTATGATAGAAATGCTTAATATGCAAATTAATACATGGTTTGGCGGTGTTGGAGTCGGTTGGATGAATTACTTTACATTCATTATTATAACTGTTTTCATCAGTGGATTAATGGTTGGACGTACACCGGAATTTATGTGTCACAAAGTCGAAGCCAGAGAAATGAAGATCGCTTCTATAGTAGCACTGCTTCATCCGTTTGTCATACTTGTCGGTACGGCACTTGCTGCCTATCTGTATGTTCATGTTCCTGCATTTGTAGAAAGCGAAGGTGGCTGGCTGAACAATTCAGGTTTTCATGGACTTGGAGAAATGTTATATGAGTTTACTTCATGTGCCGCCAATAATGGTTCAGGTTTCGAAGGACTTGGTGACAACACCTGGTTCTGGAATGTATCATGTGGTATTGTATTGATATTAAGTCGTTTCATACCAATCATCGGACAAGTTGCGATCGCAGGACTTTTGGCACAAAAGAAATATATACCGGAAAGCGCCGGAACTCTTCAAACAGATACTGTAACATTCGGAGTGATGACCTTTACTGTTATATTTATCGTCGCAGCATTGTCATTCTTCCCTGCACAGGCATTAAGTACACTAGCAGAACATTTTTCATTGTAATAAACAAAAAAGTCAAGATATGAATTCAAAAAATCAAGATACATCACTGTTTCAAAAGGATCAGGTTATAGAAAGCTTGAAACAGTCATTTGTAAAGCTGAATCCGAAAATGATGATTAAGAACCCAATCATGTTTACAGTGGAAGTTTCAACATTGATTATGTTGTTCGTAACGGTCTATTCGGTATTCAGCACATCGCAAGGTTTATTTGTTTATAATTTATGGGTATTCATAATTCTTTTTCTTACATTGTTATTCGCCAACTTTGCGGAAGCAATAGCTGAAGCCAGAGGCAAAGCTCAGGCAGACAGTTTGCGCAAGACCCGTGAGGAAACTCCCGCAAAACTTATTGTAAACGATAAAGTAAAGACGGTGAGCAGTTCACAGCTTAAAAAAGGTGACGTATTTGTATGCGAAGCAGGCGATGTCATTCCAGCTGACGGTGAGATCATAGAGGGTCTGGCATCCATTGATGAAAGTGCCATCACGGGCGAATCGGCTCCCGTAATTCGTGAAGCTGGCGGCGACAAGAGTTCTGTGACAGGCGGTACAAAAGTCCTTTCAGATTATATTAAGGTTGCTGTGACCACTCAGCCTGGAGAAAGTTTCCTGGATAAGATGATTGCGTTGGTTGAAGGGGCAAGCCGTCAGAAGACACCGAATGAAATAGCTCTTACAATTCTTCTTGCCGTATTTACGTTGGTATTCCTTGTGGTTTGTATCACGCTTAAACCGATGGCCGACTATTCCAATACCGTCATTACTATTGCTGCCTTCCTTTCTCTTTTCGTATGTTTGATTCCTACTACGATTGGCGGTTTGCTTTCTGCCATTGGTATAGCCGGAATGGATCGAGCATTACGTGCCAATGTAATTACTAAATCTGGTAAAGCAGTTGAAACAGCGGGTGATGTAGATACACTTCTTTTAGACAAGACTGGAACCATAACAATCGGTAATCGCAAGGCAACGGATTTTTATCCGGTAGCAGGACTCGACAAACGCAGTTTTATAGAAGCATGCATGTTGTCTTCTGTTTCTGATGATACACCGGAGGGAAAATCTATTATAGAGTTAGGACGTGAACAAGGATTGCGCATGCATACTCTGAACACGGAAGGAGCTCACATGATCAAATTTACGGCTGAGACAAAATGTTCAGGAATAAACTTGAAGAATGGCACTCAAATCCGGAAAGGAGCCTTTGACGCAATTCGTAATATAGTTAGCGAAGCCGGGAATAAGTTTCCCAAAGAAACAGAGGAAATCATCAAGCGAATTACCAGCAACGGCGGAACTCCATTGGTAGTATGCATCAATAAGGAAATAGCCGGAGTGATCGAGTTACAAGATATTATCAAGCCGGGTATAGAGGAACGTTTTGAACGTTTGCGTAAGATGGGTGTAAAAACCGTAATGGTAACGGGCGATAATCCATTAACCGCAAAATATATTGCTGAAAAAGCCGGAGTAGATGATTTTATTGCGGAAGCCAAACCGGAAGATAAGATGAATTATATTAAGAAGGAGCAGGCAGCCGGTAAGCTGGTTGCGATGATGGGTGACGGAACAAACGACGCACCGGCTCTTGCACAGGCAAATGTAGGTGTAGCCATGAATAGTGGTACTCAGGCTGCAAAAGAAGCCGGTAATATGGTTGACCTTGACAATGATCCGACAAAGCTTATCGAGATTGTAGAAATAGGTAAACAGTTGCTTATGACTCGTGGTACACTGACCACATTCTCTATTGCCAACGATGTTGCCAAATATTTTGCTATAATCCCAGCATTGTTTATGGTTTCTGTTCCACAACTTGCGGCTCTTAACATTATGGGTTTGCATAGTCCTGAAAGTGCTATTCTTTCGGCAATCATATTCAATGCCATAATCATACCTGTTCTGATACCGTTGGCTCTTAAAGGCGTTGAATACAAACCAATCGGAGCTAGTGCTTTACTCCGTAGGAACCTGCTTATCTATGGTGTGGGTGGTATTATTGCACCTTTCATGGGTATCAAACTTATAGATTTATTCGTAGGATTATTTTTCTAATAAAAAACAAAAAAGACGGTTATGAAAAATTTAATGAAATCAATCCGAATTACATTGGTATTTTGTGTGTTCTTTTCAGTATGTTATATATTGGTATTATGGCTTTTCGCACAATTGGCAGCTCCTGGTGAAGGAGGAAATGTTGAAACGGTAAAACTCAACGGTAAAGTTGTAGGTGTAGCAAATGTCGGACAAGTCTTCACTAAAGATGTATTCTTCTGGGGCAGACCTTCATGTGCGGGTTCCGGTTATGAAGGTACAAGTTCAGCCGGTAGCAATAAGGGAGTAACTAATGAGGAATATCTTGCGGAGGTAGAAGCAAGAATTGATACATTACTGGTTCATCATCCGTATTTGAAGCGCGAGGATGTTCCTGCCGAAATGGTTACAGCAAGTGCTTCTGGTCTTGATCCTGACATAACACCTGAATGTGCGTATATACAGGTAAAACGTGTTGCTGAGGCCAGAGGAATGAGTGAATCAGATGTTAAAGCTATCGTAGATAAAATGATAGAAAAACCACTGTTTGGAATGTTCGGTCCAGCAAAAATTAATGTATTGAAGCTGAACGTTGCTTTGGAAGAGATAAATCCAACAGTAAACTGATATTCAGCAAATATCTAAAACCGTCTTTTCTCCTGAGATGCATTTCTGTATCTGCAAGAAATTGTAGATGCAGAAATGTAGGAGAGAGATTAGTTATAATAAAACAAATTATGGTGTAATTTTAAAATAGAAATAAGAATATATTTAAACAAATATTTATTCTGATAGATTATGAGTAAGATTGTAAAAACATTAGTAATTGCTATGGGGGCAGTTATACTACTGCTTCCAAATAAGACTTATGCGCAGGATAAATTCACAGTTAACGGTAAGGCTGATTTTGTTTCTGATTATATATGGCGTGGAGCAGATCAGAACTCGGGCTTTTCAGTACAGCCATCTTTAACTTTGGGGTATGCAGGCTTTAGTATTAATATATGGGGTAGTCAGACATTAAGTAGATGGAATGTTGAAACACCTGCTAAAGAGTTAGATATAAATTTGAGTTATTCATTAAATAAATTCTCTGTAACAGTATCGGATTATTGGTGGTCCGGAGTGAATCAGCCATACGGTTATTATAAAGATTCTCATTTTTTTGAAGGGACTTTGGTATATTGCTTTGGAGAGTCTTTCCCTTTGACTCTTTCATGGAGTACGATGTTTGCTGGAGCTGATAAAAACGAAGAAGGTAAGCTTCAAGGTTCTACCTATGTTAATGCTTCATATCCGATCTCATTACCAGCAGATATCACTCTTACTCCTGCGATTGGTTTTACACCGTGGAAAGGATATTATCGTAATAAAGCAGCTTTTACAGACATATCATTAAAAACAAATAGGGATATAAAAGTAACAGACTATTTTTCTATTCCTATATTTGTACAGGCGATTGTGGCTCCAGTTTATGATCGAACATATCTTGTAGCAGGGTTTAGTTTGGGATTTTAAATTAATCTAAACGTTTGGAGTCCTTTCTTATGAATTATAAGAATTAGTGCTATACTTCTCATTATGGGAATATACATATCTCATTATGAGAAGGACGGCATAAATTGATATATAGCATAAACTTATAACATCTTATTAATGAGTATATTATGGGCTTTATAATTCATGTGGCATATATTTTGCCTATAAGTTTATAAAAGATGTTATATATGGAAGATACATTTCAAACAAATTCGTTTTTATTCAGAAATAAGAAAGACGGACTAATTAATTTTAGAACTATTTCTTATATCTTAGGCATACTGGTTTTGGTTGAAGCCGGGCTATTTGCAATCTGCGCTGGTATATCAGCTATTTATCATGAAAATAGCTATGTTTATTTTATTTGGACAATGCTAATAAATATTGGTGTTGGCGGAATAATGGTGCTTGCCGGTAACCGTAAATGTAACAATATCTCCAGGCGTGATGGATATTGTATAGTGAGTGTTTCTTGGGTATTATTTACGCTTTTGGGTATGTTACCTTTCTATTTAAGTGGATACATACCATCTATTACCGATGCTTTTTTTGAAACCATGTCTGGTTTTACAACAACAGGAGCTACAATATTAAATAATATAGAATCATTACCACATGGATTACTGTTTTGGCGCAGTTTTACACAATGGATTGGAGGTCTTGGTATTGTCCTTTTTACCATAGCATTACTTCCATTATTTAGCGGAAGCAGCCAGCAACTTTTTTTATCTGAGGCGACAGGAGTAACACATGATAAAATCCACCCTAAGATCAAGGTTATGGCACGTTATCTGTGGCTTATTTATATAGGACTTACTTTATTGGAAACTATATTGTTGATGTTGGGTGGCATGAATCTATTTGATGCGTTGTGCCAGTCCTTTTCTACAACGGCAACAGGCGGTTTCTCTACCAAACAGGATAGTATATCTTATTGGAATTCATCTTACATAGAATATGTAGTATCCATTTTTATGATTTTGTCCGGAGTTAATTTCTCTCTGTATTATTTTGCTCTGAATGGGAAATATAAGAAATTATTTAAGGATGGAGAGTTGCATTGGTTTCTTACATCAATAGCAGCTCTGACTTTAATAATAGCATTTGCTCTATTTGTAACAGACTATTATGATATTGAAACTGCATTTCGCAAAGCTTTATTTCAGGTAGCTACTACCCATACATCTTGTGGATTTGCTACAGATGACTATAATTTATGGCCTTCATTTACATGGATGCTGCTTATTTTTGCCATGATATCCGGTGGTTGTACGGGTTCAACCAGTGGTGGGGTTAAAAATTTACGTCTATTAATAATGTTTCAGAATATAAAGAATCAGTTCAAACAAATGCTGCATCCAAGAGCTATCTTGCCGGTACATATTAATAATAGTCAAGTCCCAGTCCAGACGACAGCAATGGTATATACATTTTTTGTTACATACCTGATATGCATATTTATAGGTTGGATATTATTGATGTGTTTGGGAGTCGGTTTAACAGAATCTTTCAGTACAGTTATATCTGCAATAGGTAATGTTGGACCTGGATTAGGCGCTTTTGGACCTGTTTTTTCATGGGCATCTTTGCCTGATGCGGCAAAATGGATTCTTTCTGCTCTAATGCTTATTGGGCGATTGGAAATTTTTGGTGTACTGCTTTTGTTTAATAAGCGTTTTTGGATTGATTACTAATATATCAACAATATAATCTTTTTAATTTTGTACACTTGAACTGAATACTAAATTTATATAAGAATAATGGCGAATAAAGAAGAAAATGTACGTCATTTCTTAAATCTGATAAAGCGCTCACAAAGAGGTGTTTTTAAGATCTATATCGGAATGATTGCCGGTGTTGGTAAGACCTACAAGATGTTGCAAGAAGCGCATGAAATGTTGGACAACGGCATTGACGTACAGATTGGTTATGTTGAGACGCATGGACGTGCAGGCACAGAAGCTCAACTAAAAGGATTACCTGTTATTCCTCGTAAAAAGATATTTTACAAAGGGAAAGAACTTGAAGAAATGGATTTGGACGTTATCCTTCAGTTGCATCCAGAGCTGGTAATCGTTGATGAGCTAGCACATACCAACGTTAACGGTTGCCGAAATGAGAAGCGTTGGCAAGACGTAATGGATCTTTTAGAGGCTGGCATTAATGTTATATCGGCTGTTAATATTCAACATATAGAAAGCCTTAATGAGGATATAAAGGGGATTGCCGGAGTAGAAGTAAAAGAACGTATTCCTGACAAGGTTTTAGAAGAAGCGGATGAGGTCGTAAATATTGATTTGACAGCTGAAGAACTTATCAGTCGCTTAAAAGCTGGGAAAATATATAAGAAAGATAAAATACAAACTGCTCTTAATAATTTTTTCAAGACGGAAAATATACTTCAATTACGAGAATTAGCTCTTAAGGAAGTTGCATTTAGGGTTGAAAAGAAAGTTGAGACAGAAGTAATTCCGGAAGAAAAAGCGGTTCATAGGGAATTGTTCCTTGCATGTATTAGCAGTAACGAGAAGACGCCGAGACATATCATACGTCGTACCGCGCGGCTTGCGTCCCGATATGATACCGATTTTATGGTTTTATATGTTCAAACGCCTTCTGAAAGTCCTGATAGTATCAATTTGTCTGTTCAGAGGCATTTGCTCAACCATTTTAAACTAGTAGCTGAACTAGGTGGTGAATTGATACAAATTGCTTCACCGAATATTATACAGGCTATTATTGATGTATGTCGTGAACGTCATATTACAACAGTTTGTATCGGGCAACCGACTTTAAATTGGAACAAGATTTTAAAAATGCATCGTTATAGATATTTTCTTAAGAATCTTTCTGAAATGGATATAAAATTGATTATCTTTCCGCAATAAAAAATGTATTATGAATATTAAGACAAAATTAACCTTGGCAATAGGAGTACTTGTCGCTATGATTGTGCTTCTGGTTTCACTCTCAATTGTAAACTTACAAATTTTGACAGCAACGGAACCGAATAGCCCTGCTGCGGGTCCCGGATTGCAACGTGCACTGCTTTGGATCTCGACTATTGGAGGATTTTGTATTGTAATAGGTATTTTTATGTTGACAGTCCTTCCTTCTTATTTTAATAAGCCAATTAAAAAAATTATTGACGGAATAAAAGATATAGCCAATCATAATTATGATTGTAGACTAAATCTGGAAAGCCATGAATTTGCAGAAGTTTCTGAGAACTTTAACAGAATGGCAAAAAGGTTGTCTGATTATCATTCAAGTACGCTGGCACAAATAAAGGCCGCGAAAAATTATATGGAAACCATTATTAATAGTGTGAAAGAACCTATTATAGGCTTGGATAATGAGTTAACCATTTTGTTTATAAATGATGAAGCCTTAAATGTTCTTAATTTAAAGCGCGAAGAGGTTTTACAAAAACCAGCTCAGGAAATTTCCATGAGAAATGATTTGTTGAGAAGGCTCATACGTGAACTGATGGACTCACAAAAAGAAAATAAAGTCAGCAAGACGGAACCTTTAAAAATATATGCCGACAACAAGGAAAGTTATTTCCAAATGAAATATATGCAAATCAATAAGCCCGGGAATCATAATTTTGCCCCTATAAACGAGGGATACGTCATAATGCTTAAAAATATCACAGAATTCAAGGAACTGGATTCTGCCAAAACTACTTTCATCTCGACAATATCACACGAGCTGAAAACACCTATTTCCGCGATTATGATGAGTTTGCAGTTGCTCGAAGACAGTCGGGTCGGAGACTTGAACGATGAGCAAAAAGAATTGGCGCAAAGCATTCAGGATAATAGTGAACGTTTGCTGAATATCACCGGCGAGCTGCTTAACATGACACAAGTAGAGTCTGGAAAGCTACAGCTTAAGCCCAGAATTACAAAACCCATCGAATTGATTGAATATGCCATCAAAGCCAATAGGGTACAAGCTGAAAAGTTCAACATACAAATCGAAGTACAATATCCGGAAAATAAAATAAGCAAATTATTTGTTGACAGTGAAAAAATTGCTTGGGTATTGACTAATTTGCTTTCGAACGCAATCCGTTATTCTCCTGAAAATGGTCGTATAATTATTGGTGCTCGCCAAACAGACGACAATTATATTGAAATGTATGTTCGTGATTTCGGTAAAGGTATAGATCCCCGTTACCATCAGAGTATTTTTGATCATTATTTCCGGGTACCCGGTACAAAAGTTCAAGGAAGCGGATTGGGATTATCCATTTCGAAGGATTTTGTTGAGGCTCATGGTGGTACTTTAACTGTAGAAAGTGAAGTTGGAAAAGGAAGTTGTTTTACATTACGCTTAAAATCATAAATAGATATCCCACCTTATAAAAGCAGCCGTTTATAAGCACATTAGTTAATAGCTTATAAACGGTTGTTTTTTCTAATTACACATTTATTTTATATGTTTCAATCTTGCGATAAAGAGTTGCCAGCCCTATTTTTAACAGACGCGCAGTTTCTGTTTTATTGCCGTTGGTGTACTGCAGTACTTTGATAATATGCATTCGCTCGATTTCTGCCAGTTCAAAACTATCTTTCAGTGGTATAACAGCTGATTTCTGTTTTTGTAGGTCTAAAGGTAAATCTTCAAATGTTATTTGCTCTTCGCATACAATAGAACATCTTTCTATGACATTTCTAAGTTCTCTAACATTACCCTTCCACTCCGCTTTTTTTAATATATCAAGTACTTCTGGAGTGATTCCAGTAATTTTCTTTTTCAGTTGAGTGGCAAATTTATCCAGAAACATATATGACAGACTTTCAATATCTTCTTTTCTGTCTCGTAACGGAGGCAAGTTTATCTGAAAAACGGATAAACGGAAATATAAATCTTCACGAAAATTGCCATTCTCTATTTCTTTCTTTAAATCTCTGTTTGTGGCTGATATAATTCTGACATCCACTTTTGTTGGTTTAGTATCGCCTATTTTTATATATTCTCCTGTTTCCAGAACGCGCAAAAGCCTTGCCTGAAGCTCAAATGCCATTTCTCCTATTTCATCTAAAAAGATGGTTCCGTGGTTCGCAACTTCAAATAGTCCTTTTTTATCCTTTAATGCACCTGTAAAAGCACCTGCTTTATAGCCAAACAATTCACTTTCTAGCAAGTCTTTACTGAAAGCCGAACAGTTTATATCTACAATAGGTTGTGCAGCTCTTTCACTGGCCTGATGAATGGCATGAGCAAATACTTCTTTCCCAGTTCCTGTTTCTCCAGTAAGCAATACGGCAGCATCTGTTTTCGAAACCTTCTGTGCTAATGTTATGGCCTGTTTGAGCTCTTGAGATTTTCCGACAATGGAGGTAAAAGAATATGTTACGGAGGTAGATTTTTTACCTTTCTTTTTCTCCGTTTCATCAACAGCACGATTTATGGTAGGAATAATTTTACGGTTATCATCTCCTTTGGTTATGTAGTCAAATGCTCCGTTTTTTATAGCCTGTACGCCATCTTCAATATTTCCATGTGCTGTTAATAAGATTATTGCTGCATCATTAGAGTATTTTTTTATATCTAAGATAAAATCCACTCCATTACCGTCTGGCAAAAATACATCACAAAGAATAACGTCATATTGTTGTTGACGTAATTGTTGCAAAGCGTCGCTACAACAACTTGCTGTTGATACTTTATAACCTTCTAATTCTATAATTCGAGCTAATAATTTACGAATAGGTTCTTCATCATCTATTACTAGAATTTGTACCATATAATGATTAATTTTTTATAGATCTTTTTTATATGGGACAAAGATACGATTTTATTAAATACAATAAACCTTGTCTACAAGTTACATAACCTATTCGTAACGTGTTAGATCGTTTTATCGTTTCCCATTATCATTCCATTCTCCATAGAGAATTCAAAAGATATGCCAATAAATTAATATCCCTCTTTAGCTCCGTAAAGTCCCTCTTTAGCGCGCTAAAGTGCCACTTTACGGAGCTAATGTTGATGTTTAGGGTAGGTAATGTTGGCTATGGAATTTTAGTCTTCCCGGGTGTATTCCTCGATGTCGCGGATGGCCTCCTTGGCTTTGCGACGTTCATTCTTGAGATACCGCAGGCCTATGACGGCTCCGGCCACAAACCCGACACCTCCTCCGATGCAGATGGATTCTCCGCTTTCTTTGGGGTAGCTCTCAATGATGAACCAAACAATCCATAGCAGGGCGAACGGCAGTCCGAAACACAGCCATTTCAGCCCCAGACGGTTCATGCGTATCAGGGCTTTGCTGATGTCCACCAGATTGTCGGTTGATATTTCTTGGATGTTTACGCCTTTGTGGCTGTATATCTGATACAGGCAGGCGGCAATCAGAAAGAGGGAAGTGACGACACAGAACATCCATGAATAGTTCATCCAGATGAAGAACATATTGCAATAAATCAGAGCGAACGGAATTCCTATATACATGAGTCTCTTATTGCGATTGATATAGGACAGTTTCTCCCGGGTGGATTGCATCATCATTTTTTCGCTGATAATGGTTTCTTTGGCCAGCTTGTCTTTCAATAACCGGATTTGTTGTTTCATTTCTTCCAGTTCGAAGTTATCTTGATACTTTTCCATACTGATGCGTTTTTAGCGGTTCGACATTTTTTTCAACTCTTCCTTGATGCGATACAGGCGCACGGATACGTTTTTAGTCGAGATGCCGACGATGGCACCTATCTCTTCGTAACTCATGTTTTCCAGCCATAGCAGGACGATGGCACGATCGAAAGGCTTGAGCCGATGGATGCGGTCGTAGAGTTGCCGGATTTGCCGGGAGTCTTCGTCCTTGTCTTCAAACAGGTTGATGTCCATGGTCAGTGGGAGGGTGGCCCGCTTCTGCTTTTTCCGTTCGTAGGAGATACAGGTGTTGAAGCTCACCTTCCAAATCCAGGTGTCAACGCTGCTGCGGTTCTGGAAAGATGCGTAGCCTTTCCACAGATTGATGAGTACTTCCTGAAACAGGTCGCTGACTTCATCGGAATCTTTCGAGAACATGAAGCACACCGTGTAGATGGTGCTTTTGTGCTCCCTGATCATTTGCGCAAATGTAGTATCCAATGTTTCCATATCGAATTAAGTAGTTGTTTTTGTCCGTTAGACGCAGGCGCCGTTGGAAAAACTACACAAAAATAGAACTTTTTGGGGAGGAATATGAGAAAGTGATAAAGAGTAACTGGCCGATTGTAGCATGAAGGCGCGGATTACGCGGGAATTCACGGATCGTTTTTTTATTCTTTTCCGTGCTCTTCCGCGTAATCTGCGCCTTAATAATGTACTTTATATATTAAGGATGACAGTTCGTATTATTGCTTCTTCAGCGTGAACTCCAATTTCTGTAATCCTAGTTTGTAGACATTGGCAAGAATCAGTGCGTAATGCAGTTCTTCGCCTGCCTGCATGGAACCTGTGATGTGATTGAACTCGTCCTCCGGAACTACATCCTTGAACATCGGTCCCGATGAACCGTTTCTGATTAGGCGGATTTCATCAGTAAGGGGTGACAAAACATAAATATAAGTCGCCATATAGGGGATACGTTGGAAGTCTATCCAATTCGGATCATCTTTAGGGAGAATGTTTTCTATCCAAAGCCGGGCCATATCATAGGAAGGTAACGGATCTCCGTTATTATATCTTATATTACCTTCACTGTCAACCAACAGTTCTTTTCCCATAGCAATAGCATACTTGTTGATGGGGCATAATTCTTCATACTCGATATCTTCTTCCGATTGGATTTCTTTGTCATCCGGTGTCTCAGGCTCAGTGACAAGCCGGTCCTGAAGAATGGATACAAGCGTATAGGTGCGGTCTGGAGCATCCATCGGTGGATTGGCAAGAATGGTTCTTTTGACCCGAAGTTCATATTCATGCTCTTTTTCGTAGGTGAAGCCTTCGATGGCGTCGAATGCAAGCGGTTGCCATTCTTTGAGATTGTCTTCAGTTTTGATGAGCATACATTCTATGGGGTGTTCTTTATCGGTATCGGAGGGGGCATACATGATGCCTGTTTCCGAAGAAACCGACATGGCAATCTCTTTCACGATATCTGTCGACTTGTCGTCGTCATTGCAAGCTGTCCAAAAGAGACAGATGAACGTAAACATGGGAATGATAAATCTGTTCATGGTTATACAATTTCTCTATGGGCTCAATAGAGGTTTAAGGTTTGGAATACAGAAACGTGAGCCGATTATGCCGTTTTTCAAGTATGAGACAGGCATAGCGTTTCTTCTTTTTCTCTCTCATGCGTATAGGTTTGGAAGGATATTCTTAACCCGATTACAAAGATAGTAAACCTGTTATAAATTTCTAGCATCGGACGTGATTTTTCCTTTTCGCTTGTTCAAAGCTGTTTGCTTTTGAAATGGAAGTGTTATCTTTGTACTGAGGTGTACCATTATTAAGCGTATGAAAAAAAGTCTGATATTTTGTCTGTTTATTCTTTGCAGTCTCTGCCGGATGCAGGGACAGACCGAAGTTTGCCTGGTGGGGACGAAACATAATCCTTGTACGTATTTCAATAGTGATAGTGTTTATGCCATCCTGTTGCGGGTTCAGCCCGATGTGGTGTTGATAGAGCTGGATTCTACTTTCTTCGACAAAAATTTCCGCTTCGATCTGGAGAAGTATCCCGACCTTCTGTCGACTAATGAAAACATAGGAGCGCATCGCTACCAGCAGGAGCGGGGCGTAGATTTACGTCCTTTCGAAATTACAGGCCGAAACGAATGGTATCGGGAGCACCGGTACTTTGAACGGCAGGACAGCATGTGGCGTGACGCATTGGCCTTGTATCGGGCGGATAAACTGAATCGGAAGAATCGGGAAGATATGGAGCTGATCCTCCAAGTGATGAACTATAATGATATGAAATTTGCTTCACCCCGTGACATGAATTCCAGCATGACGATGGGATACTTGTCGCTTCGTGAGTATATTCTTTATCAGAAACTGGTGTCCATTGTGGAAACAGAGGAATTGCTCAGCCGTTGGCAAAGCTTCGTTCGTCTTTGGTCGTCCCGTTGGTATGAGCGCAACGAAGTGATGGCTACCAATATCCGGCGGATGGCCGAAGCCTATTTTGGTAAGCGTTTGTTGGTATTGGTTGGCCTGGAGCACAAACCCGGACTTCTGAAATTGTTGAAGGTGTGTGACGGGTTGGTGCTTAAAGAGTATTGGGAGTTTTAGAAATGATGCTGTAGCCGGATAAAAGGAAATATCTGTTGAAGTTGGGGCGTTTTTCCATGGATTTTCCGTAAGTTTGTCGAATCCAAGATTTGATTGAATGATGAAGACAACCGATATACTTGAGAATCTGAAGATAGAACAGTTGAACCCTATGCAGGAAGCCGTGGGCAGGGCATATGGGGAATGCAGAAGTCTGATTGTCCTTTCGCCTACGGGTTCGGGAAAGACGTTGGCATTCCTTTTGCCACTGGTACAACGCTTGTCGGCTTCGACGGAAGAGGTACAGGCTGTGGTGCTGGTGCCATCGCGCGAACTGGCGTTGCAGATCGAGGGTGTGTTCAAGGCCATAAACACGGGCTTTAAGGTGATGAGCTGCTATGGTGGGCGTCCGGCTATGGACGAACACCGCACGATGAAGAGTCTGAAGCCGGCGGTCATCATAGGAACGCCTGGCCGCATGAATGACCACCTGCATAAGGAAAATTTCGGAGTAGCACAAATCAAGACGCTCGTGATCGATGAGTTCGATAAATGTCTGGAGTTCGGTTTTCAGGAAGAGATGGCCGAAGTGGTGGGCCAGCTGCCCCGGTTGGAGAAGCGAGTGTTGCTCTCGGCTACCGATGCCGAAGAAATTCCTCAGTTCACGGGAGTGGAAGAAGGGGATAGGGGAGTGGTGAAACTCGATTTCCTGGAAGGTGAAGCCGTTTCTTCCCGTCTGAACCTGCAACAGGTGCTTTCGCCTCAAAAAGACAAGCTTGAGACTCTTTATCGGTTGCTTTGCACCGTGGCCCATAAGCCGACACTCGTGTTTGTTAATTATCGTGAGAGTGTGGATCGTGTGGCTTCCTTCCTGAAGTCGAAGAAGTTTCCTTGCGAAGCCTTTCATGGCGGCATGGAGCAACCCGACCGCGAACGGGCGCTCTACAAATTCCGTAACAGCAGTTCGCCTGTGCTGGTATCGACTGACCTGGCTGCCCGCGGACTCGACATTCCCGGCATCGAGAATGTGGTTCACTACCACCTGCCCGTCAACGAAGAGGCTTTTACACATCGCAACGGACGTACGGCCCGATGGGATGCCACCGGCTCGTCGTTCCTGCTTCTCCATGCCGAAGAGCGTCTGCCTGAATATATCCATCAAGATGTTCCCGTTTTCGATTTACCTGAAGAAACACCCAAACCCGTCAAGGCTCGTTGGACAACTTTATATATAGGTAAAGGAAAAAAGGACAAGTTGAATAAGGTGGACATCGTAGGTTTTCTATATAAGAAAGGTGGGCTGTCGCGCGAGGATGTCGGTCAGGTCGACGTGAAGGATCACTATGCCTTTGTGGCCATCCGTCGCAGTAAGGCAAAACAGGTGCTTTCCTTGGTTCAAGGTGAAAAAATCAAGGGAATAAAGACGCTTATTGAAGAAGCGAAGTGATTTTGGAAGCTGTTTTAACTTACATTTTGTAAAGTAGATATTGGAATATTTCCCGGAAAATAAGTGTGAATTTTACATTTTGATACTTCTTTACCCTGATTATTGCTATCTCTACATAACAAAATAGCGTATTTATTGTGTATAAAGCAATAAAATGGAAAGCATTTTGCCCTGAAAAGCGAGAAATTGGATAGAAAAATTTGGATTATAGAAATAAATCCGTAATTTCGCCTTGTCGAAAGACATAAATAACGCATCGTATAACCAAAACTTTGTTACAATGAAAAAGCATAATTTCAGTGCAGGACCCTCCATCCTTCCGCGTGAGGTCATCGAAGAAACAGCTAAAGGTGTATTGGATTTTAATGGCTCCGGACTTTCCGTTATGGAAATCAGCCATCGTTCCAAAGATTTTCAGGCCGTGATGGACGAAGCCGTTGCTTTGTTCAAGGAATTGCTGAATATCCCTGACGGTTATTCCGTTCTGTTCCTCGGTGGTGGTGCCAGTACCCAGTTCTGCATGGTTCCCTATAATTTCCTCGAAAAGAAAGCTGCTTATCTGAATACGGGCGTATGGGCCAAGAAAGCTCTGAAGGAAGCCAAAGGTTTTGGCGAGGCTGTAGAAGTGGCCAGCTCGGCAGAAGCTACATATACCTATATTCCGAAGGACTATACCATTCCGACAGATGCCGACTATTTCCACATCACGACGAACAATACCATCTATGGTACGGAAATCCTGAAAGACATTGACTCTCCCGTGCCTTTGATTGCCGACATGTCGTCCGATATCTTCTCTCGTCCGATCGACGTATCCAAATATACTTGTATCTATGGCGGTGCACAGAAGAACCTGGCTCCTGCCGGTGTGACCTTCGTTATCGTGAAGAACGAGGCTGTAGGCAAGGTTTCCCGCTACATCCCGACCATGCTGAACTATCAGACACACATTGATGGTGGTTCCATGTTCAATACGCCTCCCGTACTGCCCATCTATTCGGCTATGCTGACTCTTCGTTGGATCAAGGCTCAGGGTGGTGTGAAGGAAATGGAGCGTCGTGCTATTGAGAAAGCCAACATGTTGTATGCCGAAATCGACCGCAACAAGCTGTTTGTGGGTACAGCTGCCAAGGAAGACCGTTCGCGCATGAACATCTGTTTCGTGATGGCTCCCGAATACAAGGAACTGGAGGCTGACTTCCTGAAGTTCGCTACCGAAAGAGGAATGGTGGGCATCAAGGGTCACCGTTCGGTAGGCGGTTTCCGTGCTTCTTGCTACAACGCCATGCCGAAGGAAAGCGTACAGGCCTTGATCGACTGCATGCAGGAATTTGAGAAACTCCATTAATTCAAATAAATCAATTGTAGTTCACCACAGATTGCACAGATTACCACAGATACTCTTATGGGATGATGACTGTGATGATGAGTGTATTCTGTGGTGAATTCTTTTTCCAACCATTTAAAACACTATAGTTATGAAAGTATTGGTAGCAACTGATAAGCCGTTCGCCAAAGTGGCCGTCGACGGTATCCGTAAAGAAATAGAAGCAGCCGGTTACGAACTGGCTTTATTGGAAAAATATGGCGAAAAGGCTAAATTGCTGGAGGCTGTGGCCGATGCAGATGCCATTATTATCCGTAGCGACATCATTGATGCTGAAGTGCTCGATGCCGCCAAGCAACTGAAGATTGTGGTACGTGCCGGTGCAGGTTACGACAACGTGGATTTGGAAGCCGCTACGGCTCACAACGTATGCGTGATGAACACACCGGGCCAGAACTCCAATGCTGTAGCTGAGCTGGCTTTTGGTCTGATGGTGATGGCTGTACGCAATATGTACAATGGTACTTCCGGTTCTGAGCTGAAGGGTAAGAAGCTGGGTATTCATGCCTATGGCAACGTAGGTCGTAACGTGGCACGCATCGCCAAGGGCTTCGGTATGGACATCTATGCTTACGATGCTTTCTGTTCGAAAGAAGTGATCGAAGCCGACGGCGTGAAGGCGGTTGCCAGCGCTGAAGAGCTTTATTCGACTTGCGACGTCGTTTCTCTGCACATTCCTGCTACGGCTGAGACGAAGAACTCCATCAACCATGCCCTCGTAGGCCGTATGCCGAAGGGTGGTTTGCTGGTGAACACAGCCCGCAAGGAAGTCATCAACGAGGCCGAACTCATCCAACTGATGGAAGAGCGTGCTGACCTGAAGTACATGACCGACATCATGCCTGCTGCTCATGAAACGTTTATGGCCAAATTCGCAGGTCGTTATTTCTCTACACCGAAGAAGATGGGTGCCCAGACCGCCGAGGCCAACATCAACGCCGGTATTGCTGCCGCCCAGCAGATTGTAGGCTTCCTGAAAGACGGTTGCGAGAAATTCCGTGTGAACAAGAAATAATAGTAATTCAGATTTCAAGAAACTGTAACATGGCAACAATCAAACCATTCAAAGGCATCCGTCCACCACAGAATCTGGTGGAGAAAGTGGCATCACGCCCCTATGACGTGTTGAACTCCGACGAAGCCCGTGCCGAGGCCCAAGGTAATGAGATGTCTCTCTATCATATCATCAAGCCCGAGATAGACTTTCCTGTAGGTACCGACGAGCACGATCCGCGCGTCTATCAGAAAGCTGCAGAAAACTTCCAGATGTTTCAGGACAAAGGATGGCTGGTGCAGGACGAGAAGGAAAACTATTACATTTATGCCCAGACGATGAATGGCAAGACGCAGTTCGGTCTGGTGGTAGGTGCATACGTGCCCGACTACATGAACGGTGTCATCAAGAAGCACGAGCTGACCCGTCGCGACAAGGAGGAAGACCGCATGAAGCACGTCCGCGTGAACAATGCCAACATCGAACCCGTGTTCTTCGCCTATCCCGACAACAAGACGCTCGATGCTATCATTGCCCGCTATACGGCACAGAAACCTGTTTATGACTTTATCGCTCCGGGTGATGGTTTCGGACATACGTTCTGGATCATCGACCAGCAGGAGGATATCGACGCCATTACACGCGAATTTGCCAAGATGCCTGCCCTCTACATTGCCGACGGACATCATCGTAGCGCTGCCGCTGCCTTGGTGGGCGCCGAGAAGGCCAAGCAAAATCCCAACCATCGGGGCGACGAAGAGTATAACTACTTCATGGCCGTCTGCTTCCCCGCCAACCAGCTGACCATCATAGACTACAACCGCGTGGTGAAAGACCTGAACGGACTGACGCCGGCGCAGTTCCTCGAAGCGGTGGGCAAGAACTTCATCGTTGAAGAAAAAGGTACGGACATCTACAAGCCCACGTGCCTGCACAACTTCTCCCTCTACCTGGACGGTAAGTGGTACAGCCTGACGGCCAAGCCGGGCACCTATGACGACAATGATCCCATCGGTGTATTGGATGTCACTATCTCCTCCAACCTCATTCTGGACGAGATACTCGGCATCAAAGACCTCCGTTCGGACAAACGAATCGACTTCGTAGGCGGAATCCGCGGTTTGGGTGAACTGAAGAAGCGTGTGGACAGTGGTGAGATGAAGGTGGCTCTGGCCCTCTATCCGGTCAGCATGAAACAGCTGATGGACATTGCCGATACGGGTAACATCATGCCACCCAAGACGACGTGGTTCGAACCTAAGCTGCGTTCAGGACTCATTATTCACAAGTTGGAATAAAAGGTGCGGGAGATGTCCCCGTCAAGATAGATACGCCCTTTTCTGTGAAAAGAAAACGGTGCTTTTTGGATACGAAAGCATTGTTTTTCCTAGTGGAAAAGGGCGTATTGTTTATTGTTGGTCTAATGTCTTTCGGGCGGCTTCGGCTCCGCTTTGGATGATACGGCGGGCGTGGTGAAACTCCATCATGTCGTAGTCGTGGGCAGACATCCGGATAAGGATGTCGGGTTTGAAGCGTTCGATGTCGTAGCGGGTAATTTGCTGCATCATCAGGCGCGACGATTCGGCCAGGAGTTTGTAAGGGTTCATGCGGCGGCGTTTACCGTTGTCGATGGGAGCATTGACATCGACGGCCACAAGCAGATCGCCCGGCGTACGAATGGCGTGGCGCAGAGGCAGGGGATTGAGTAAGCCTCCGTCCACCAGTATGTGTCCTTCCGTGCGGACGGGACGGAACACCATGGGAATGGAGATAGAAGCACGAATGGCGTTGAATAGACTGCCAGAGGTGAATTTCACCTCCTGCTCGCTCACAATGTCCGTGGCCAGGGCGGCATAGGGAAGGGGGAGACTTTCGATGGGCACGTCGGGGACAATCTGTTTCAGTTCGCGGATGAAGCGGTTGCCCTTCACCAGGCCATCGCGGCTCAGGGTGAGATCGGCCAGCTGGAACATTTTGCGTTTGTCCCAGCTACACAGCCATTCTTTGCATTCGGTCATCCGTCCTGTGGCATACATGGCACCCACCATGGCTCCCATGGAGCTGCCGGTGATGGAGGCGATTTCGTAGCCGTATTCCAACAGGGTTTCTATCACACCGATGTGTGCAATGCCACGGGCGCCGCCCATGGAGAGTACGAGGGATATTTTCTGTTTCTCCATAAATTTACAATAAACAATGTATAATAGAGAGGAACGTTCAGAAACGTTCGTCGTTGCGCCGTTCCTCATTGGCTTTTTGGGGTTCGGTCTTTTTCAGTCGTGCGCCGCAATACTTGCAGTAGAGGGCTTCGAAGTCGTGACCGTCACGGTGGCAACGGGGACAGCGTCGCTTCTCCAGCTTCTTATGTTCGCTCACCATCGTAGCAGAGACAATGCCCGTAGGGACGGCTATGATGGTGTAGCCGATGAGCATAATGACGGCCGAGAGGAAGCGGCCCACGGGGGTAACGGGCGTGATGTCGCCATAGCCGACGGTCGTCATGGTGACGATGGCCCAGTAGATGCTGTTGGGGATGTTGTTGAATTGAGAGTTGGGGGCATCGCCTTCGATGGCATACATCACCGTGCCCATGGACGTGACGAGGATGAGCACGAAAAAGAAGAAGATGAAAATCTTCGGTGCACTGATCCATAGCGACCGCAAAAGCAGGTTGCCTTCGTTGATGAAGGTAAAGAGCTTGAAGATGCGGAAGATGCGGATGAGGCGGAAGGCACGGATGACGAGCAAATAGTGCGTGCCGTGCAGGAAGAAGCTCAGATAGACGGGCAGCGTGGCCAGCAGGTCGACGATGCCGAAGAAGCTGAAGATGTACTTCCGCGGCTGCTTCAGGCAGTACACACGTGCCAGGTATTCGATGGTGAAGAACAGCGTGAGCACGTACTCCACGATCCTCAGCACCAGGTATGCCGAATGGGGGAAGATATGCATACTTTCCAGGATGACGAGCAGCACGCTGAGCACGATGCTGCCAATGAGTATGATGTCGAACAGTTTGCCTTTGGGCGTATCTGATTCGAATACGATGGAGTAGATTTTCTGTTTCAGTTCTTCGTTGTGCAGGAAGTGATGCCAACGTTGGTGTAGGATGGAGAAGTATTTCATCATGCTTTTTTGCTTGGTTATTGTATGGCAAAGTTAGCAATAAATATGAAATAAGCCCGCACGGTTCATCACGAATGGTGCGGGCTTCAGGTTGACTTCATAATAAATTGGTTTATGAAGAGAGAGTAGATTTAGTTAACACGGTATTAGAGATGCTTTTATTGGTCAGCTCCTCCACCCAAAGCGTGGTAGAGGTTGATGACTCCCTGTATTTCGCTGTAGCGGTCGGATGCCAATGTCAGTTGGGCCGAGAGAAGTGATTGGCGGGCGGTGAGCACTTGCAGATAGTTCACCGTACCATATTGCATCAGCAGGCGGGTATCCGAAACGGTGGTTTCCAGCTGCTTCACTTGCTCCATGTCCAACAGAATCTGTTCGCGGGCTGTCTGCCATTGGATGAGGGCATTGTTCACCTCCTGCCCGGCATCGAGTAGCGACTGTTTGAAGGCCAGTACCGCTTCCTCTTGTTGAGCTTTGGCTATTTTCAGATTGGCAATGTTTTGTCCACGATTGAAGAGTGGCTGTACGAGAGATCCCACTGCCTGCAGGAGCCAGGCACCTGGATTGGTGATGGCTGCTCCGCCACTATTGGTCCATCCTGCACTTCCACTTAGCGTGATACTGGGGTAGAAGGCCGAGCGGGCGGAGTTGGTCGCATAGAAGGCTTGCATCAGCGAGGCTTCAGCCTGGCGTACATCCGGACGGCGTGACAGCAGTTCGATAGGCAGGCCTACGGACATACGGTCGGGGAATTGCTGGTCGTTCAGCGTGCCTCGCTCGAGGCGGTGAGGAACTTCGCCGATAAAGACGCATAAGGCGTTTTCCTGCTCGGCTACCTGTCGCTGGAGTGAGAGGAGCGACGACTCGGCACTGAGCCGTGAAGCTTCGGCCTGGCTCAATGTAGCACGGTCGGCTTCGCCTGCATTCATCAGGGCGTGGAGAGACTTGACATATTCACGCCAGCTTTCGGCTGTTTGCGTGGTGACTCTTACCTGTTCGTCGAGCATCAGCAGGGCATAGTAGCTGTCGGCTACGGTGGCTATGACTTGTGTCTGCATAGCCTGCCGGTAGGCCTCGCTTTCGAGCAGGGCGGCACGGGCGCCGCGTTTGGCGTTGGTTAGCTTTCCGAAGAGGTCGATTTCCCACGAGGCAGAACCTCCCAGCGAGTAGGTCTTCTGCGTCTTGCTTCCGTCGAAGCTGGAGAGATTTCCTTGCGGGTCGAGCTGCAGGGATGGCAGGTAGGCTAGCTTGGACGAAATCAGGGTGGCCTGTGCTTCCTTGACACGCAAGGCAGCTGTCTGTAGGTCGGTGTTGGCCTCCAGGCCACGGTGTATAAGCGACTGGAGACACGGGTCGGTGAACAGTTCCTCCCATCCCAACGAGGCGATGGACGAGGCTGTGTCGGGAGCGGCGTCGGAACGGTAGAGGCTGTCGGC
>ENA-OOXJ01000343-OOXJ01000343.1-human-gut-metagenome-genome-assembly--contig:-NODE-343-length-41581-cov-10.469706_pt1 | contig 41581 bp, 36 predicted proteins | sample MGYA00241587_ERZ501343 | MGnify/ENA primary metagenome ERZ501343 (study PRJEB25962, sample SAMEA2042918) | human gut metagenome | biome: human gut; feature: human-associated habitat; material: faeces... | reverse complement strand
TCGCCCGTCTGAAGGAGCTCCGCGCCAACCGTGACAATGCCGCTGTCCAGGCTTCTCTGGATGCCATCACCAAGGCTGTCGAGACCAAGAGCGGTAACCTGCTCGAGCTCGCAGTCGAGGCCGCACGCAACCGCGCCACCCTCGGTGAGATTTCGGATGCATGCGAGAAAGTAGTAGGAAGATATAAAGCAGTTATACGTATGAATACAGGTGTTTACTCTTCAGAGGTCAAGAATGACAGCGAGTTCGAGAAAGCCAAGGAGATGGTTGCCGAGTTCGCGAAGAAGGAAGGCCGTCAGCCCCGCATCATGATCGCCAAGCTGGGTCAGGACGGACACGACCGTGGAGCCAAGGTTGTGGCTACCGGTTATGCCGACTGCGGCTTCGATGTGGATATGGGCCCTCTCTTCCAGACTCCTGCAGAGGCAGCAAAGCAGGCTGTGGAGAACGACGTCCACATCGTCGGCGTATCCTCCCTCGCAGCCGGTCACAAGACCCTCGTGCCCCAGATCATCGACGAGCTCAAGAAGCTCGGCCGTGAGGACATCATGGTGGTAGTCGGCGGTGTCATTCCTCCTCAGGATTACGACGCCCTCTACAAGGCAGGTGCCGCCGCCATCTTCGGCCCCGGTACCCGTATCTCCACCGCAGTCATCAAGATGATCGAGCTGCTCAACATGCGTTAATGCAGATGCTTCTGAGGCATAATGCTTTTGAATCAGCCCGACCGGAACAGTTCCGGCCGGGCTTTTTTATAGTCTTTCCGACATTCTTAAAATCTGAAGGCGATGCCTACGTTGAAGTTGTTGGCGTTGCTCCGCCAGCTTTCTGTAGCTGTGGCTCCCGACAGGTCGGTGTAGGACTTGCGGTGCGGATTGCCCATCAGCTCGTATGAAAGAGTGAGGGAGAACCTCCAGACATCCACGCCTACGGATGGCCTTAGGTAGCCTCCTAAACCTTTGTACGAGGTGCCGATGATCATTCCGCCCCTGAGTGCCACGAACGGACTTACAGTACCGTTGATGAAGCTGTACTTCAGGTCTGCGCGCAGCTGCGGCCAGCGGTATGATTCATGGTGCTTAGCCCTCAGTCGCCTGCCGCTGCCATTGTCTCCGAACATCGAGCTTGCACATACCGGCGGCTTAGGCAGCTGACGGTTCACTCCTTCCGAAGGAGGAGGGAAAGCGAGCGATATCGTGACTCCTTTGGAAGGAGTGGAATAGCTGCAGTACCGCCATATGCGCTGTGGAATCGTTTTGCCTTTGCCGTCCCCTTTCACTCCTTCGGAAGGAGTCGGCTTTTCCCGCATTTCTCTGACTCCTTCGGAAGGAGTATGGATTAAATGTGATTATCCGTAAACTACCCTTACACTTAGAGATCTAGCTCTTAGGCATCTAAGCAAAGGTATGTTGTCTTTAGTGGGGGCAATAATGTTGTGTTGTTGGGATGTGGGGATGTGTCGCAGTATGTATCGCCTAATTCCGTGTATTCTCTTATTTCATAGAAGTTTACTAAATGTACAAGATTACTGACTCATCATCATCGCCATCATCGCCATCATCGCCATGAGTTGTGCATCATCAACGCTATCCTGCTCATCATGAGATAGAGGCGGCATCTTTGAGTCAGAATTGGAGTTTGGTAATCAAATTAATTAAATCAGGTGGTCATATCTCCACTCCAATCTCCACTAAACAGTATCGTTGTAAGACAATTTCTGATAACCAGATGTTTACAAAGCAACTGGATTTTATGTTGCACCATAAACAGGCTGTGCGTGGTTTTTATATGCCACTAAAAAGAATAGTTATATAACTTCGCTTGAATATCAGTTGTTTACACAGATCGCATTTGCTGAGTGCCCATGCCGTATAAAACCGTCTCGCCGGCTGCGTTTCGGGAAAGGTCAATTTGTAGCGGTTTTTGGCCGATTTTTCTTTCAGTTGCAATGTTTTTCCCATCTTTGCGTCTGATGGCGGTCGGAAACGGCTGCAAGTAAAAATATATGAGACAGATTGTTATAAGACATGCATCGGAGGATGATGCGCAGTTGATAGCCTCGGCTGTGGTGATGGCCATCGGCGGAGATGAGTCCGTACGGAGGTATTGCGGGGACGATTATATGACCGTTTTAGAGGAACTGGCGAGGATGGAGACCTCACAGTACAGCTGGCGCAATGCGCTTGTGGCTGAGGTGGATGGTGCTCTGGCGGGAGCTGTTATAGGCTACGACGGGGCCAAGCTGCAGGAGCTGCGCAGTCATACTTTTGACGTAATCCGTATGCACATCGGGACAGCACTCCCCTTTATCGAGGATGAGACCGGTCCCGGGGAATTCTATCTCGATTCCATCGCGGTTCTCCCGGCCTTCCGGGGATGCGGTGTCGGAGGCAGGCTGCTTGCCGCAATGCGTGACCGGGCTTTGGCGGAAGGCCATGAGCGTGTCGGTCTGTTGGTGGATTTCGGGAACCCGGACGCGGAACGGCTGTATCTCTCACTCGGATTCACACGTGTAGAGGAAAGGAAATTTCTCGGGCACGACATGTGGCATCTGCAGTACTGCCGGAAATGAAATTACCCCGCACTCCTTCCGAAGGAGTCGCGTTTTCCGGCATTTTCCCACTCCTTCCGAAGGAGTAAGGGACGCTTACCCTCGCAACATGCACCGGAGAGCAATTTTGAACGAATTTACTTCGTGGTGTGCGTGCTTTTACAACCGATTGAAAATCAGTAGCATGCAAATACTGCTGCACATTTGGCTTCTCTCAAAGGGGGCGGATGTACAGCGCGATTTGTAACAATCTGATTTACAAGGATGTTTGTCTCTCCTGTGCACTACGAAGTAAATTCGTTTAAATTGCACTCAGGCCGCCTCCGCGCAGCGCCTTTTGAGCTTGGCTTGAGGACAGCAGTCAGTCATGAATGTAAAATGTTCGGTACGGTCAATTACGGTCTTCCGCCAAGCTGTGGGTAAAGGGCTCCTGCGAGCGCGATAAGGTTGATAATTAAGCAGAACCGACATCAGAAGAGCAGACGATACAAGATGTAAATTTACGGATAATCAATTTTGTGAATTGCACGCTGTTTTTCAGTTGCTTGTGAATCAGTGTGCTACGAAAGGCCCTGCAATTCTCGCAGCGTCAGAAGTACCTGAGAAATGCAAGTCGTTTTGTAAGTGAGGTATATTCAGATAGTTAGAAAACGGGCTGCAATTTTCACTGAGAAAATGGAAGTGGCGGTGCGGTGGGGTGGAAGTACTGCTTGATTTATAGATAGTTGCAAAAGGCGGTGCACATTTGGCCGGTTTTAAAATGCTCAGATGTGCAGTGGAAGATTCTAAATTGTTGATATATAGGATATTAAGTAAAAGGGCTGCACCCGCGGCTCCGAAATTAGCGCGAATCTTGGTGAGCACGAGGGGTTGTTGTTGGCAGGTTACGAGTCCGTGTCAGGTCGCCCGTAGACGGACTTGCCTGGCCTTGGAGGTGTTGCTTGGCTGTCAGTTAGATCAGTTGAATTCCGGGATGGGGGATGGAGTCCGGGCTGATTCGAGCAGGGTGCTGAGGCGGGAGACGATGTCTGGATGCTCTGCTGCGACGTCGTGCTGTTCTGCGGGGTCTTCGGCGAGGTTGTAGAGCTGCATGGCGCCTCCGTTGCGGTAGTCGTAGATGACGCCTTTCCAGTCACCCTGGAGGATGGCGCGGCGGCCTCCTGCTTCATGGAATTCCCAGTAGAGGTATTCGTGCTCGGGCTGTTCTCCCTGGCCTGTGGCTGCCGGCAGGAACGATATGCCGTCAGTGATATAGGAACACGGTACAGGGCAGCCGGTGTCGTCGGATGTGTGTCCCTGAACTGATGCAGCAGTGCCCTCCTGTACGGGTGCCTGTGCCTCAGGCAGTTCTACGCCAGTGATGTCGGCCAGGGTAGGGAGGAAGTCCCAGAACGCGCTGACGTGGTCGGTGGTCCTGCCGCCTTCTATGTGTCCGGGCCAGGCCATGATGAATGGTACGCGGATGCCGCCCTCATAGAGGTCGCGCTTGATGCCGCGCAGGCCGCCGTTGCTGTTGAAGTAGGCCGGGTCGGCTCCACCCTCGATGTGCGGGCCGTTGTCGGAGGTGAATATCACGATGGTATTGTCGCTGATTCCGAGGCTGTCAAGCAGGGACCGTAGCTCTCCGACCTGCCTGTCCAGGACATTGACCATGGCGGCGAAGGCTGCGTGGCAATACTCCTGTGACCCGTATGCTGCCTGCCTGTAGCCCGGCCCTCCGTCGCAGCCCTTGTAGGATTTCTCCGGCTCGAACTTGCCGAGGAACGGCTCTATCTCCTCTTCCGGCAGCCTCAGCTCGGCATGGGGAATCACCGAGGTGTACATCATGAAGAAGGTGCTGTCGCTGTTCTCCCGGATGAAGTCGAGAGCCTGGCTGTGTATGAGATAGGGGGAATATTCGGTTTCGGCTGTGCCCTCATTGCCTTTGAGCATGACCTTCTCTGTGTTGTGCCACAGGTGATAGGGGAAATAGTGGTGGGCCAGCCGCTGGCAGTTGTAGCCGTAGAACTCGTCCACGCCCTGGTTCTCAGGTGCGCCCTCAGTCGCGGGTGCGCCGAGCCCCCATTTCCCGAAAACTCCGGTGACGTAGCCCTGGGACTTCATCAGGCGGAATACATTGTAGGTGTCTCCTGGGATGGGGTACTGGCCTTCTGTCGGCAGCTCCTTGTTTCCCCGGATGGGGGTGTGTCCGGTGTGCAGGCCGGTGATGAGGGATGACCGCGAGGGGGCGCTCACCGATGTGCCGGCATAGTGACGAGTGAATATGATCCCGTCAGCGGCCAGCGAGTCTATGTTCGGAGTCTGGAACCGCTCCTGTCCGTAACAGCTCAGGTCTCCGTAGCCGAGGTCGTCGGCAATGATGAATATAACGTTGGGCTTTTCCTGCTGCTGCCCGGACTCCGTGCAGGCAGCCAGCGGCAGCATGCCGGCGCCTATGATCAGATATTTCTTCATAATTTACAAACATACGCATAAACCTGGAGTAAAGCAAGTTCTATTTGCACCACTCCCTCAGAACGCCTCGGCGAACTGGACCACCAGCCCGGACGTGCCCTTGCCGAATCCGTAGTCAATGCGGATGTTCATCCTGTGCTTGAATTCGAAGCGCAGGCCCAGGCCTATAGGCCGCACCGGCACTGAATTGCGGGAAATGCTGCCGTTGTGGAATGGGGCAGACGGGGAAACGTCCCCAGACCGGTCTGTAGGATGGGACACGTGGAATCCGGCAGACCACACCGGCACTGAATCTCAGGAATCACTGCCGTTGTGGTAAAGATCTAGGCGAGATTTTGCCGATGCTCGGATTTTACATCCGAATCATGCCAGAATCTCCGGATATTGGAAAATATCACCAGACTTCCGGAAAAACAGAAAAAGAGGGATGTCGGAAAGTTCCGGTATCCCTCTTTTCTGTATCTGTGTGATCTTGGGCTTACTCCTCGTTCAGTCTGAGATGCTGTACGTAGATAGCCTTCTTGATCTCGTTTCTTCTCTTCACGGAAGGTTTCTCGAACTGCTTTCTGCTGCGCAGCTCGCGTACCACTCCTGTTTTCTCGAATTTACGCTTGAATTTCTTCAGAGCCTTCTCTATGTTTTCGCCTTCTTTGATAGGTACTATAATCATTCTTTTTACCACCTCCTTTTGTTAGGAGCGCAAAGGTAGATATTTTTATTAAATTTGCAAACAATTTTTCAAACCGGTACCGATATGTCAAGATTTGCATACCTGCTCATGGCCATTGTGGCTGTAATCTCCGTAAACCGGCCTGCATCAGCATGTACCGCTGCCGTCATTTCAGGCAAGGTCACTCCTGACGGGCGCCCCCTGCTGTGGAAGAACAGGGACTGCGGTTTTCCTCAGAATTCCGTGAAGTTTTTCCAGGGCGGGAAGTATTCTTTCATAGGGATTGTCAACAGCGGTGTCAAGGACCCGGACGAGGTCTGGATAGGCACCAATTCCGCCGGATTCTCCATCATGAATACCCAGTCCTATAATCTGGAGGAGGTCGGACCGGGAGAGGAGCGCGGTGCCGCCAATGGAAGGATCATGTGCATGGCGCTGGAGATATGCGCGACTGTCGAGGATTTCAGGCATTTTCTGGATACACTCTCAAAGCCGAGTATGATCGAGGCCAATATCGGGGTGATCGATGCGGCTGGCGGGGCCGTGATGTTCGAGGTGGGGTACTACGGCTATGTGGAGTACGATGCGAACGATCCGGCTGTTGCTCCACACGGCTATGTGGCCAGGTCCAACTACTCTTTTTCCGGAGGGGTCAATACCGGCTCCGGGCAGGTACGCTATATGGCGGAGGACCAGCTGCTGATGCCGGCGGCCGGAATGGGGATTATAACTCCGCAGTGGATATTGGGCGAGGTGGCCCGCAGTTTCCGTCATCCGCTTCTGGGAATAGACCTGCGCTCGGGCGACTTCAACCGTCCGCATACTACGGGATGGTTCCTGGACTACGACTTCATCCCCCGCAGGACGACTTCAAGTTCTGTGGTGGTGCAGGGAGTCATGCCTGGCGAGAATCCCGAGCTTACGGTAATGTGGACAGTCCTCGGCTATACCCCTACCGGCGTGGTCATGCCCGTGCTGCTCAAGGATGCGGCGTCAGGTCTTCCGTTTCTGGTGGCGGAGAATCCGGAGACAGGGCTGTCCCCGTTGTGCGTGATGTCGCAGAATCTGGCGTCGGAGGTCTTTTCCTATGACCAGGGCAACGGCTCGGAAAAGTATATGTATTGGGAGGCTCTGTACAATCTGGACGGAGACGGCTACATGCAGCAGCTCGCTCCGGTTGAGGAGGCGGTGTTCGAGGCGTCACGTCCGGTCCTGGATTCATGGAGGGCTACAGGCAGGGTGGACTCCGGAGAGCTGAAGGACCTTTACTCCGGTCTCGACAGTCTCATCCGTGAGGCATGCGGCAGGTACCTTCCTGATAACGAATGATGTTATATTTTATTAAAATAGACTTATGAGATACGATTTTGACCGTATAGTCCCCAGACGGGGAACAGGTTCCCTCAAATGGGATGCCTGTCCGGAACCGGAAGTGCTGCCTTTCTGGGTGGCTGATATGGATTTTATTACAGCAGAGCCTATACGCGAAGCCCTCATACAGAGGGCACAGCACGGCATTTACGGCTATGCAGCAATACCGGATGCTTACTACGATGCTGTCATACGCTGGTTTGAATCCAGACACGGCTGGAAGATCGAGAGAGAATGGATACTGCCCGTCACAGGAGTCATTCCGGCCCTGTCGGCTTCTATCGCCACCTACATGCCGCAGGGAGGCAAGGTGCTGGTCCAGTCCCCCGCCTACAACCATTTCTTCATCTCGCTCGAGCAGAACGGCTGCGAGGCAGTATCGGCAGAACTGATACGTGTGGGTGACACATACCGTATGGATTTTGACGCGCTGGAGGAGAAGGCTTCCGATCCGGAGATATCGCTGATGGTGCTTTGCAATCCCCAGAATCCGGTGGGCAGAATCTGGTCCAGGGATGAGTTGAGGAGGGTAGGAGAAATATGTCTGAAGCATGGTGTGACCGTGGTATCGGACGAGATACATTGCGAACTGGCGGCTCCCTGCCGTGCCTACGTGCCTTTTGCTACTGTCGGTGAGGAGATTGCCCGCAATTCCATCATCTGTGTATCGCCGACCAAGCCTTTCAACATGGCCGGCGTGAAGATAGCGAATATGGTCATCCCGGATCCCGACATCCGCGAGCGTGTGCATAAGACCGTGGAGCAAAGGGAAATAGGCGGTCCTGGACCATTTGGCATAGATGCCCTGCAGGCGGCTTACAGCGCGGGCGGAGCCGAGTGGCTGGACGAGCTGAATGTCTATATCTCGGACAACTACGAGTTCATGCGGGATTATATCCAGAAGTACCTGCCGGCATTTCCGGTAATGAAGTTAGAAGGAACCTATCTGGTATGGATGGATTGCTCGGCATTCGGAATGACATCTGAGGAACTGGAGGATACCCTCAAGGCCGAAGCCAAGATATGGCTCAATGCAGGTACGATGTACGGTCCTGGAGGTGAGGGCTATATGCGGTGGAATATCGCCTGTCCACGTGCTACTCTCGAAGAGGGACTCCGCCGTTTCAGGGCGTTTGCCGAAAAGGCTGGAATCAGGTAGGCGGAATGCTGGAGGAGTTTCTGCAGTATATCTCCGTGGAGAGGAGGTATTCGCCCCGGACTTGCGCGATTTACCGTGAGGCTCTGGAGGCCTTTTTCGGATATGCCTATCCTGAGGGAGGGGAACTGACATCCCGACAGCAGATAGATGCGATGACATTCAGCACAATAAGAGGGTTCGTCGCATTCTCTATGGATGCTGGACTGTCTCCCCGTACTGTCAACCTCAGGCTTTCGGCACTGAGCAGTTGCTGCTCCTGGCTGGTGCGTCGTTCTCTGCTGCAGTCCAACCCGGTGCGTCGGATTGCCCGTCCCAAGGAAAGTCATCGCCTGCCGGAGTTCTACTCGGAATTGTCCCTGGAGCATTTCTTTGACTCTAAGGGATTGGACGGGTCCGGCAGGGCATGTTCTGAGATGAGTTTTCATGACTACCGCAATGGGGTGATGATGCTGGTGCTCTATGCTACCGGGATGCGCCGTTCGGAGATAGCCGGACTTTGCAGGAATGATTTTGACTCCGGAAGAGGTGTTTTTACTGTTCTGGGAAAAGGAGATAAAATGAGGGAAATTCCGGTGCCGGCTTCCGTTTGTAAGGAAATTTTACTATATTTGAAGAGAATTAGGAAGGAGTTTCCGGAAGTCTCCGATGACGGTAGGTTTTTTCTTACAGATTCGGGTCAGCCGATATATCCGGAGCTGGTCAACGAGACGGTGCATGAGGAATTGGACGGGGTGGAAGGTTTTACCGGGCGCAAGTCACCCCATGTGCTGAGGCACTCGCTGGCGACCCACCTGCTGAACCATGGGGCCGACCTCAATTCGATAAAGGAGATATTGGGACACTCCTCGCTGGCAGCCACGCAGGTGTACACGCACAACTCCTTCGAACAGTTGAAGGATACTTATTTAACCGCTCATCCAAGAGCTAAAAAAGGAGGTAATAATGAAAATTAATGTTCAATCGATCAAATTCGATGCAGATCAGAAACTGCTCGACTTCATCGACAAGAAAGTCGGTAAACTGGAAAAGTTTTTTGACAACATCATCAGCTGTGATGTCGCCCTCACTGTCCAGCCCGATCACGGCAAGACCGTGAAGGTGAGACTCGGCATTCCCGGCGACGATCTTATCATCGAGAGGACAGCACCTACTTTCGAGGACGCGGTGGTGGATTGCGTCGATGTCCTCCAGGACCAGATTGTCAAGATGAAAGAGAAGAGGTTCGGCAAATAACATTTCGGACGACATATAATTTTGATTGTGATTCGGGACTGCCCTTTGCGGGCGGTCCCGTTTTTTGTTTCGGTCCGGGCTCCGTAGAGGTTAGTAGAGGTTAAGTAGGATACGCATGACGGTCTCCATTCCATTCTTATTCTTTATTCATTCTCACGATGCTTTTTAGTTGAAATGTAATCGATTGGAAATAAATAAGTTAAGAAAATATCAAAATTCAACATCCGACGAAAACAAGCCATTTCCGTCTCTAAACGGGCCACATTGAAAGCAATCGAATTTACAACATCTTGAGTATTAGGCATATCTGTTATAACTAAAAAGCATCGTGGGAGTGAAGTACTACCAAATACTCAATGTAGTCTGGTGTACCAAATAAAATTTGAGAACTTGTGCCCCAGAAACCAATAAAGGCCCCTTCCACAACGGCAGAGAATCCCGCGATTTGGTGCCGTTGTGGTAGGCGTGTGTCGTTGTGCCCTCTTCGAGAGGGTGTTCTGAGGCGGTTTCATGTGTGGCTTCATTCCACAACGGCAGAGAATCCCGCGATTTGATGCCGTTGTGGTAGGCGTGTGTCGTTGTGCCATCTTCGAGAGGGTGCTCAGAGGCGGTTTCATGAGCGGCTTCATTCCACAACGGCAGAGAATCCCGACCAACGGATGAATATCGACAAGCTCAGGGCATACCACCCGGACTGCCCCGCCAGATCCACCATCTACGACCGGATCTGCCAGAACCGCATCCCGGTACACGAAGACGGAAAGAAACTGCGCTTCCTTCGCAGCGAGATTGACCAATGGCTCTCCGACAGCAGGATAAAAACAAAAGACGAAATCGGGAATCAACTCAAGTTGATCGGGTATGGTGCTCCATGAGAATCAGGCAAATGGTCCGGTGAAATAGATGTACGCTCCTTTTTCTTCCGGCGGGGCCGGCCAGAAACGTACTGGGTCGCCAAAATCCAAGGGCCAGGCAAATGCGGGGGTGCCGTGTCCGAAATCCATACCGTAGATGTTGAATTTCAGACAATTGTTTATGATAAACGTGGTAGGGTGGGAGCACCACATCGCCCCGATGTCGAACGGAAGATAAGGAAACTTCTTTACGAGCATGGCACAGTAAAGGCAGAAGTATTTCTCTTCAATGTCCGGCGATAACATCCTCCTTATGTCCTCATCTGCCAGTACTGCCAATTCCTCCGTCGGAAGGCCGGCTTCAAAGGTCGAAGGCTGAAGCGTGAATGAGGCATTGCCGGAATAATCTGCCGGTATTCCGGACTTTCTTCCCCTGTGGTCTGCAGTGTGAATCATGCTCACAGTTGTCTTACCGGACCAACCCAGAGATTTTTCCAGCAGTTTTACGGTCAGTGCTGACAGGACAGCATTGCGGCTGACCGGCTTACCGCATGCTTTCATAGCCAGATTCTTAAAGAAGTCTATTTCCTGTTCAGATATCCGGACGGGGGAGGACAGACGCTTGTCAATACGTGCCAATTTCTGCCATATCATGTTGAATATCACAGATTGGCGGATTCTGAACATCCCCTCGTTCTGTAGGAACAGCTCTGCTTCTTTTGCGTTCATGGACAGGATTTGCCCGTAAAGACCGGAGGATGACAGGGCCGAGGGGAACACTGTATCATCGAAGACAGGGCGGACAGTTATCCTTCCGCCTCTGGATGCGGAGGCCCAGTTTTCCATCATGGAATAGAATCCGTTGCCGTCAAGACAGAAGTGCGAACATTTTACGTTGAGAAGGGAACCGTCTTTCAATGATACGAGCTTGACGCTCATCAATGGCGATTTTCCTGCCAAAGCTGCCTTGGGATCAAATTCAGCCTGATATTGTTTCTCAGGTATAGTTAATCTTGAGATGTCACCGGTCTTTTCCGAAGTTAAGCTGACTTCCTCAAAATAGACCCCGGAATTGTTGCAGACTATGCTGTTGCCGGAAATCCTCCCTGCCAATGTCGGGTACAAGCCCAGAATCTCTGAAAGAGAAGACTTCAGCCCCTCAGCGTCGAGATTCTGGTTGTAGAGCCAGAATTGATTGATAACAAGTGGTTTGCATGCAATATCAATACAAGAGGCATTATATAAGGTAAGTTGGTTCCGGTGTGGCGCGGTTATCAGTGTCGGCATTGTCGGCTTGCTGGATTGATTCTGTCAAATATACGCAAATATATGCAATCCCAGGTTATAATGCTTCAGACTCATGTTTATTTTGCAATTCAAAAGTTTCGCTATCTTTGCAGTTACGTACTTTAAATTAAAGGCGATTTATGCCAGGCAGCAATTTTATAGACTACGTGAAGATATTCTGTGCCTCGGGTAACGGCGGCAACGGCTCCACACATCTGAGGCGCGAGAAGTATATTCCCAAGGGAGGTCCGGACGGAGGTGACGGTGGCCGTGGAGGACACATCATACTCAAAGGAGATCCGCAGTACTGGACTCTTATTCATCTGAAATACCGCAAGCACATCAAGGCCGAGCACGGGGGAGCCGGAAGCGGCGGCCTAAGGCATGGTGCGAACGGCAAGGATATAATCCTCGAGGTCCCTCTGGGGACAGTTGCGAAGGATGCGGAGACAGGAGAACTGCTTTGCGAAATCCTGGAACCAGGGCAGCAGGAGATACTGGTACGGGGCGGCCGTGGCGGCAAGGGCAACAACTTCTTCAAGACGGCGACCATGCAGACTCCCCGTTTCGCTCAGGAAGGAGAGCCGGGCCGGGAGGGCTGGTTTATTCTTGAGCTCAAACTTCTGGCCGATGTAGGTCTGGTGGGATTCCCCAATGCAGGCAAATCGACGCTGTTGTCAGCCGTATCGGCAGCAAGGCCCAAGATAGCGGATTACCCGTTCACGACCCTCGAACCCAATCTGGGCATCGTGTCCTGCCGTGACGACCATTCCTTCGTGATGGCCGACATCCCGGGCATCATCGAAGGGGCGCATGAGGGGAAAGGACTGGGTATCAGATTCTTAAAGCATATTGAGCGCAACTCCATGCTGCTTTTTGTCATACCGGCCGACTCCAAGGATATCAAATCCGAATACCGGACTCTGCTGAGCGAGCTGGAACAGTTCAATCCTGAACTGCTGGACAAGGACAGGATAATCGGCGTATCCAAGGCCGATATCCTCGATGAGGAACTCCGCTCCGGACTGCAGAAAGAACTTCCGGAAGGTGTGCCCGCCATATTTTTCTCCTCGGTAAGCGGAGAAAATATCCCTCAGCTCAAAGATTTGTTGTGGACAACACTTAACCGGACATCGGTATGATTGACTGGCTGATAGAGCTTGACCACGGGATTACGCTCGCACTCAATGCAGCGCATACCCCTTTTCTGGACAGCATAATGCTCTTCCTTTCGGCAAAGAAGGTGTGGATTCCGCTGTATGCGGTGCTGGCCGTGTTGATGTTCATTCCCAAATGGTATGGCAGAAAGTCCCCTGCATTCCGTTACGGAAGCCGCATACCGCTTTGGCTGACAGGGCTTGCAGGAGTTTTGGCCGTCCTGCTCTGTTTCGGACTTACAGAACAGGTGACCAATCTTGTGAAAGACTGGGTGGCACGTCCCAGGCCTGGTAACGATCCTTTGTTTCAGGGATTGCTCCACCTCCCCGAAGGTGCGGGCGGCGGTTACGGTTTTTTCTCGGCCCATGCCTCCAACACCTTTGGTATGGCCGTTGTCACGGCCCTGATCTTCAGGCGAGGGTGGTATTCTGCCGGAATAATCACATGGGCAGCGCTGATCAGCTTCAGCCGAATCTACCTTGCCAAACATTTTACCACCGATGTCATTTGCGGAGCACTGGCAGGAGCTCTTGTAGCCATAGTGGTCTACCTGCTTTACCGGTGGATACTGACCCTGATATCAAAAAAATATTCTTAACGGATGATCTGTTTTACTGACACTACCGTAGACCCTTACTGGAATCTGGCTGCTGAGGAGTATCTTCTGACTGACATTCAGGAACCTGTATTCCGTCTTTGGAGAAATGCCCCCTCCGTCATAGTGGGCCGTTATCAGAATGCCGTTGCGGAGATCAATGCCGATTTCGTACGCAGCCGCGGTATTCCCGTTGTCCGCCGCCTGACCGGAGGAGGGGCGGTGTTCCATGATCTTGGCAACATCAATTATACTTTCATAGACAAGAAAATCCCTGAGGAGGATACTTCCGCCATGTTCCGCCGTTTTACGGCACCGGTGATTGCGGCCTTGCGCGGAATAGGAGTGGAGGCATCGCTGGAGGGACGCAATGATCTGGTGATAGACGGCCGCAAGTTTTCCGGTAATGCGGTATGCGTGCATGGAGACAGGGTCCTGCAGCACGGAACCCTGCTTTTCGCGTCCTCTGTTGCGGACCTTTCAGGAGCCTTGAATACGCGTCCGGAAAAATTCATCGGCAAGGGCGTGCAGTCCAACCGCTCGAGGGTTACCAATATCTCCGGACATCTGCCTTCCGGACCGGACTCCATGTCCGTAGAGGGATTCATTGTCTATCTGCAGGATGCTCTTGCCGGAAATGGCGGGGATATAGTGACCAGAGGCTATTCGGCCCAGGAGAAGGCGGCAATAGACCGTCTGTGCCGGTACAAATATTCTACCTGGGAGTGGAATTTCGGCAACTCCCCCCGTTACGGCTTCAACCAGAGCAGACGTTTCCCCTGGGGGTTCATTGAAGTGTCTCTCGATGTGGCCGGGGGTGTTATCCGTTCCTGTTCCATACACGGTGATTACTTCTTTACCCGCCCTACAGAAGAAGTGGAGCAGGCCCTGACGGGGCTGCCCCACTCATATTCCAAAGTCCTTGATGCGCTTTCGGCACTGCCGTTGAATGATTGCTTCGGACCTGTCAGTCCCGAGGAGCTGACTTCGCTATTCTTCTGATTCCTGCGGAATGTCCCGTTATTTGTCGAGGATACCGCAGAGGGCTGCAAATACGTTCTCGATGGTGTCGTTGCCCTCTATTTCACGGTAGTTGCCGTGTCCCTTGTAGTAGGAGATAAGGGGCTCGGTCTTTTCGTGGTATGTGGCAATGCGGTTCTCGATGATGCTGCGGTCGGTGTCATCCTTGCGGCCTTCTATCTGGGCGCGGTGAAGGATACGCTCGTAAACGAGCTGGTCGGGCAGTGTGAGGGAGAGGACTGCATCCACCTTGCCTCCGAATTCTTCAAGCATGGAGTCGAGGGCTTCAGCCTGTGCGATGGTACGAGGGAAACCGTCGAAGAGAAATCCGGGAACATTCTGGTTGGAAGCTATCTTGTTGCGGATCATGCCTTCTACCACTTCATCAGGAACGAGGTCTCCTCTGTTGATGAGGTCTGCTGCCTTTTTGCCGAGTTCAGTACCGGCTGCCATTTCCTGACGCAGGAGGTCTCCGGTGGAGAGGTGAAGGTAATGGTATTTCTCGACTATCTGTTTGGCCTGGGTGCCTTTGCCAGCTCCCGGAGGACCGAAAAGAATGTAGTATTTCATGATGCTGTATTTGATTTAAAAAGGTTATTCCACTATGTAGATGTCAGGATACTGACGTCCGAGCTGGTCGTAGTCCAGTCCGAAACCGACGATGAACTCATTTCCTATCTCCATGGCGTGGTAGTCTATCCTGACCGAGCCTTTGTATGCTGCGGGCTTGAGGAAGAGGGTGCAGACCTTGATGTCCTCCACTTCCTGTGCCTGAAGCAGTGCGTACATGTCTGTAATGGTCTTTCCGGAGTCGACAATGTCTTCCACGATGATGACTCGCCGGCCTTTCAGGCTGTCAGAAACGCCAATCAGCTGCTTTACCTGTCCTGTGGAAGATGTACCGCAGTATGAAGACAGTTTTACAAAGGACAGCTCGCAGGGGAAGGTGATGTATTTCATAAGGGAGGCGGTGAACATGAAAGAGCCGTTGAGTACGCTGAGGAATACAGGAACCGAGCCGCTTTCCGAGTAGTCACTGTTGATGCGCATGGCAGTCTGACGGATGGCTGCCTCTATCTTCTCATTGGGTATGAAAAGATTGAAATACCTGTCGTGAAGTTTTATCCTGTCCATGGCGCAAAAGTACGTTAAAAAATGGAGAATTAATGTTTTTTTAGCGTAAATTTGCGATGGACAAAATAAATCAGAAACAAGATGAAACCTCTCGTATCAATTATTATGGGAAGTACCTCGGACATGCCTGTCATGAAGGCTGCCGCGGAGTTCCTCGATTCTATGGAAATACCTTTTGAGATCAATGCCCTGTCTGCTCATAGGGTGCCGGTGCAGGTGATGAAGTTCGCGACTGCGGCCCGTGAGAGGGGCATAAAGGTGATTATAGCCGGTGCCGGAGGCGCTGCCCACCTTCCCGGAGTGATCGCAGCCTATACGCCCGTTCCCGTGATAGGAGTGCCTATCAAATCCTCCAACTCCATGGATGGATGGGATTCGGTCCTTTCTATTCTTCAGATGCCGTCCGGCATACCTGTGGCTACTGTGGCCCTTGACGGAGCGAAGAATGCCGCTATCCTTGCCGCACAGATCCTTGCCACCGGAGATCCTTCGGTAATGGAAAAGGTGGTGGCCTTCAAGAATGACCTTGCGTCGAAGATCGAAAAGGCAAACAAGGAACTGAAAGAGATAAAATACAGGTTTAAAGTCGATGAGTAAGTGACCTGTCACTGACAGAATAACATTAGGACAAGTCTGGTATGTGTTGGAGAATAGAGGGGAAGACGACAGTATGCGGGGCCGCCCTTCTCGGGGCGGCTCTTTTGTTGTGTGCCGGCATCAGGCCGGTATCGGCGCAGGATCTGCCTTTGGAGATAGTGCGGCTGATCGAAGCCGGCGCGGAGGATGGAGTAGGGGACCCTGAGGCCATAGCAGAGTATTTTTCAGAACTGCTCGACAGGCCGTTGGATCTGAACAGGGCGGACAGGGAGACGATAGAGTCATGTCCGCTGCTGACTCCTTTCATGGTTGCGAGCCTGTTGGAGTATCGTGAGGAATACGGCCCTGTGGCATCGGCTGCGGAGCTGGCTCTGATTGACGGATTCTATCCTGCTGTGGTAGAAGTCCTTATGCCATTCGTGACATTGGGAAACGCGGATCCGGACAATAAGGATGGCCGGCAGGGGAAATTTTCAGGCAAATGGATTATGCGCTCAAAGATGGAAATTGAGCGTGAAGGCGGTTTCCCTGAAACCGGTCTGCCTGTACCTGTCTATTCCCGTTTCAGGATGGATTACGGGGACAGATATTCCGCTGGATTTACGCTCGAGAGCGACAGAGGGGAGACCGGTTTTCCGGATTTCTACTCGATGTTCCTGTCCGTGAAGGATATTCCTCTTGCCGGAGACGGGAGTTTCAGGATCGAGTCGTTTGTGGCCGGAGACTTTTCCCTCCGTTTCGGGCAGGGTCTTGTACTTTGGAACGCCTTTTCCATGTCTGACATTTCCACACCTTCGGCGGCAATACGCAGGGAAGGTGAGGTACGTCCCTATACGTCTTCGGACGAGAACAACTATTTTCACGGGGCAGGGGTGACATTCGGTTTTCCGGGAGGTGTGAGAGCTTCGGTATTTTATTCCAACAATGGGGTGGATGCTGCCGTTGAAGGGGATTTCTTTACCTCCAAGCCGGAGGATGGCCTGCATGACAGTCCTAAGAGACTTCTTGTCCGCAATGCCATGAGGGAGGAAGTTGCCGGGGGCAATGTCTCCTGGCGGGGGAAATGGCTGAAGGCGGGACTTACAGCAGCTGCGTACCGCTATGACAGGCTTGACGGACGGCGTACCTCATATTACAATGCCCATCTGCGATATGATGGCTGGTGGGGCAATGCGTCTGCGGATCTTCTGCTGTCTTTTAGGGGAGTACGGGTATTCGGGGAAGCTGCGCTGGATTTTGGAGGGGCTTTTGCAGGTATAGCCGGGACGGTGTGGCCGATATCGTCATCTGTGGAGACATCCTTGGTTTACAGATACTATTCCCCAGGATATATCGCAACCCATGCCGGGGCCTATTGCAGGAGTAACGTCAACAATGAGCACGGTGTGTCTGCTGCCTTAAGATGGAGGTGCGGCGCCAGGACCCTGATTTCGACCGGTATGGAGTATACCCGTTTCCCATGGGCACGTTTCGGAGTAAGGGAACCGTCCGACTGTCTGAAGGCCTCGGCTGACTGTCTGTGGGAAGACGGAGAGAGGCACCGGGTCTATTGCAGGCTGGGCGCTACCTTTGACAGCGGGCGTTCCACCCGTCTGCTGCGCTTGCGGGGAGAGTATACGTACACGATTGCGGAAGGTCTGGAGACATCTACGAGGATAGAAGGCTGCTGGGGAGGCGGTCCCGTTGGTTTTCTGGCTTTCCAGGAACTTGACTATGCGGCTGTTTCAGGCCGTCTGAGATGCAGTGTAAGGGCAACCGTGTTCAGCACAGAGGACTGGGACTCGAGGATATACTGCTATGAGAGGGACGTGCCGGGCACATTTTCGGTTCCTGCCTGTTATGGAAAAGGAGCGGGCCTGTACGCTGTAGTGACGTACAGGCCCGTCAGGTGGGTTGATATGAGCCTGAAATGCTCGTTGCTCAAGCGGCTGGATATGCCGGAGAAGGATGAGCTTGGTGTCAGGCTGCAGATTACTCTGCCTTTTTGATACGGAGCTTTTTGCCGGGATGTATCTTGCTGTTTTTGGTCAGTCCGTTCAGTTCCATCAGGTCATTCATTGTCACTCCGTTGAATTTGCGGGAGATGTCCCATAGGTTGTCTCCAGACCGGACTGTGTAGATTACATATCCGTCCGATACTGTGGTTGCAGGGCTGCTTCCGGACGAGGATGAACTGCGGGAGGACTGGGAGGCTGCCGGTCCGCTGCCGTTGAGGTAGATTGCGAGTCTCTGGCCGACTCTGATGCGGGTGCCGATGCCGTTCCATCTCTGGATGTTGCGTACTGATACCCCGTACCTGAGGGCGATATGGCTCAGGGTCTCGCCGCTCTTGACACGGTGGACAATGCGGGTGGCATTGGCCGAAACTCCCTGCTCGATCTTCTTCATCGCTGCGGGACTGAAATATACGGAGTCTTTCCACGCATATATCTCGTCTTCGTGGTCTATGAAGGCATTGGTGTATTGGTAGGGCAGCTGGAGTATGTATTCATGTTCAGTGCCGGGAATGATGTCATGAAGGTATTGCGGATTGTGGGTGCGGAGTTCCTCAATGCTGGCTCCAGTGTAGTGGGCAACCTGTTCAAAGTGCAGCATCTTGTTGATCTTCAGGGTGTCTGTGTGGGGTGGCATGGGGATGTAGTCCGGGGTGAGGTTGTGCTCCTTGTAATATTTCATGGCATAGAGTGCCGCGAAGAAAGAGGGTACATAGCCGCGGGTCTCCCGGGGCAGGTAGGGGTAGATTGCCCAGAAATCCTTTGATCCTCCGGACCTGCGGATGGCCTTGTTGACGTTTCCGGCTCCGCAGTTGTAGGATGCTATGGCAAGGTTCCAGTCGCCGAAGATGAGATAGGAGTCGCGGAGGTATCTTGCAGCGGCATCCGCGGAGGCAATGGGGTCGAAGCGTTCATCGACGTATGAGTTGATGGTCAGACCATACCGTTTTGCGGTGGAATACATGAACTGCCACATGCCTTTGGCTCTGGCCCTGGAAACGGCTTTGGAGTTGAGGGCCGATTCGATGACGGCCATGGCGGTAAGCTCGAGGGGCAAATCGTATTTGTCAAAAATCTCTTCGAAAATGGGAATGTAGTAGGTGGCCAGTCCGAGGATGCGTTCCATCTTGTCTGGCATCCTCTGGGTGTAGTATATGATGTGGTTGCGTATGATGCGGTTGTACGGGACTGATATGAATGAGTTCAGTTTCTGGAGCCGCTCTATGTAGACGGAGTCGGGTATGTCCGATGTCATCTCTATGGTGTCGATGTCGGAAGGCTCTATTTCCATCAGATTGAGGTTGCGTTTCTGATACCACAGACTGAGCAGTGAGTCTGTGGAGACGGTGTGTGCCGTGTCGGCGGCAATGAACTGGTCGAGTCCTGTCATTTCGATGAATCCGGGATTGATGGAATCGCCGTTCTGCTCTTCTTCTGCCATTATGAGGCTCTCGTTGACCATATACAGGCTGTCGAGCTGCATCTGGAGCTCGCGGTTGGCTTGAATGAGGGAGTCCCTTTGACGCAGAAGGCTTTTCTTTGTAACTGTGGCCGAACCGAATGTCAAGGTCTTTTTCTGCTTGTCCTGTACTGGTTTCCCCCTGTCCTTGTCTGGAGCGGAGAATGCAGTGGTTGAGAGTGTGACGAGTGCTGTGAGAATCAATATCAGTTTCCTTTTCATCGTATTAGAATTTAAAATGCATCTGCACCCCTACGGCGCTTCCGGTCGGCATGACAGATGTGTAGTTGGTGGTGAAATCACAGTTGAGCGGTTCGATGACGGCCGGTTGTATATCCATGCTCAGGCTCTGGTTGACGTCGAATGTGCTCATGGTGGCAAACACATCGGCATCTATCACTTGGAGCAGGTAAATCAGCACGGTGGCGACTATCGAGTAGTCTCTGAACCTGCGGTAGTAGTCTCTGTAGTATTGAAGGTTGTCTGTGGACATGCTGCCTTCGTAGTTGCCCCCTGGGGTGGTGGCGGCGTTGTAGTCCTTCTGGAATCTGCGGTACTGTATGTCGTTGTAGTACCAGAAGTATCCGGCAACGGCCAGTCCTCCGTAGTATATCGGCAGTTTCCAGTATTCTCTGTTGTAGATCTGTCCGAGGCCGGGGAAGAGGATGGAATATACTGTGGCTCTGCCCGGAAGGTGATCGCGGTAGGACCGGTAGCATACGGCTCCGTCGAGCATCTGCCCCCAGTAGAACGCAGCGGCGCCTATGAAGAACAGGTTGCGGGCCAGTTTGTCAGATTCGCTTCCGGTCTTCTTGAACTGTGAATTGTAATAGATGCCTCCACCTATCATGCCGCCTATGCCGGCGTATATGACGGGCAGTTTCCAGTAGTCCTTGTTGTATATCTGGGCGGTTCCAGGCAGCAGTACGGAGCCTCCGAAAGACCATCCGATGGCCATGGTGTCGCGGTGCGCCAAAGAACTGAAATATCGCTTGAGGGTGTAGGTCTCCGCCTGTGAGCCGGTACTGTCCGAACCGGTTGTGCCGGACATGGCTCCGCCCTGCATCCCTGTGGCGAACTGAGCCGACAGATGTCCGGCAGGGAGCAATATCAGCAATAAAGCGATTAAGACTGTCTTCCGCACCTGTTTTCCCTGATAATTGTTAGTTAATGCTTTCTATCGCTTTCAAAAATGATTCCACTTCTGCATCTGAGGAGAACTGGATGGTGATGCTACCCTTGCCCTGTTCTGATCTCTTGAGGCTTATGTTGTTTCCGAAATATTTTCCTACGATCTCCAGAACCCTGTAGTAGGAATCCGGGAGTTCGGCCGTCATTTTCTTCTCTTCCTCTTTATGCCCGCCTGAGTCCCTTTTGAGCATTGCCTGGGCTTTTGCCTCTGCCTGCCTTACGGAAAGTCCCTTTTTGAGGATTTCATCGCACAGGCAGGTCTGGGACATGTGATCGTTGAGAGAGAGTATCGCCTTGGCATGTCCCATGGATATTTTCTTGTCCCGGATGCAGACCTGAATTTCTGCAGGCAGTTTGAGGAGGCGGAGGTAGTTGGTGACAGTAGCCCTTTTCTTGCCGACCTTGTCTGCCATGTTCTCCTGCGTGAGATGGCACTCGTCGATGAGCCTTTGGAAGCTGAGTGCGACTTCGATGGCGTCCAGATCCTCCCTCTGGATGTTTTCTACTATCGCCATTTCCAGCATTCCCTGGTCATCCGTGTCCCTGATATATGCCGGAATGGTCTCCAGACCTGCGGCACGCGCTGCTTTGAAACGGCGTTCTCCGCTGATAATCTGGTACCTGAGGCCTATTTTGCGGACAGTGATGGGCTGTATGATGCCGAGCTGCCGGATGGATTCGGTAAGCTCTTCGAGAGCCTGCTCGTCGAAATTGCTCCTGGGCTGGTACGGGTTGGCGGATATCTTGTCCACCGGAATCTCGCTGATGGAGGCCGGACCAGGTATCGGCGGTACTGATACGGGCACCGCTCCTGCTGGAGGGGTCTGGCCTATTCCGTCCATTCCCGAGATCAGTGCCCCGAGACCTTTGCCCAATGCTGCTCTTTTTGTAGACATGTCAGTATTACGGTTTTATGAGTTCTTGGCAATGATTTCCTTGGCGAGGTTGAGGTAGTTGTTGGTTCCCGCCGAGATGGCGTCATAGAGGATGACCGGTTTTCCGTGCGAGGGTGCTTCACTCAGACGCACGTTCCGCTGTATGATTGTGTTGAAAACCATGTTCCCGAAATGATGGCGGACGTCCTCCACTACCTGGTTGGCGAGTCTGAGGCGTCCGTCGAACATGGTGAGCAGGAAACCTTCTATTTTAAGGCCCGGGTTGAGCCTGGTCTGTATGAGCTTGATGGTATTGAGCAGCTTGCCCAGTCCTTCAAGGGCGAAGAACTCTGTCTGTACCGGAATTATCACTGAATCGGCAGCTGTCAGTCCGTTGACAGTGATAAGGCCGAGGGAGGGAGGGCAGTCGATGATAATGTATTCGAATTCTTGAGCCGCCTCGCGCAGGGCTTCCTTCATGGCCAGTTCCTTGTTCTCTACGTTGATCAGTTCTATCTCCGCTCCTACCAGGTTGATATGCGAGGGGACTATCTTGAGGTCCTTGATCTCGGTGTCGAGGGTGACTTCCGACATTTTTTTCTGTCCGATAAGTACCTCATACAGTGTGCTTCCGCTGTCTGAATCCGGATCGAAATCCATTCCGGATGTGGTGTTGGCCTGCGGATCCGCGTCGATCAGCAGTGTCTTTTTTTCCAGTACGGCGAGGGATGCAGCGAGATTGATGGATGTGGTGGTCTTCCCGACTCCTCCTTTCTGATTGGCAATAGCAATAATTTTACCCATATTGATACTTTAAGCTAATCTGCAAAATTAGAAATTCTTTTCATCCAACCGATAATTAATATTAGTTTTGCGAAAATTTTTTCAAACAGATGAGTGACACTTCGTGGATAGCAGTAATCAATCCCAATGCAGGTGGGGGCAAGGTCGCAAGAGAGTGGCCCGTATTGTCTAATTTGTTAAAGGATAAAGGGTTCGTTTTTGAGGAGATGTTTACGACGCACCGTTATCATGCTGTCGAGCTGGTGATATATGCCCTCAAGCGCGGATTCCGTAATTTTATATCTGTAGGAGGAGACGGTACGCTGCACGAGGTGGTCAACGGTATTTTTTATCAGAAGGAAGTCCCTGTGGATGAGGTTACGCTGGCTGTCCTGCCGGCCGGTTCCGCAAATGACTGGACGCGTATGTACAAGATCCCGAAAGACTATGACCGTGCTGTGGATACGATTATAGAAGGAAGGACAGTGAGGCAGGATATCGCGAGGATAGAGTATTCGCAGGCCGGGGTGAGGAACTCCAGGTATATGGTCAACGTGGCCGGGATCGGACTTGATGCCAATATTTGTTACAGGTGCAATATTGCCAAAAACAAGGGGGATTCAGGGGAAATGGCCTATGTAAAGGCAGCATTCAAGGCTCTGCTCGGACGTACATGCACTCCCGCAAAGGTGGTGGTGGACGGCCGCAGTTTTTTCTCCGGCAAAATGTTCTCGGTGGCATTCGGCATCGGCAAGTACAGCGGCGGAGGCATGATGCAGGTTCCGGATGCCGTTGCAGATGACGGGCTTGTCAATGTCATGGTGGCCGCCAAGGTTTCCAAGATCAAATTCCTCTTGCTGTTCAAGAGTCTCTTTAAGGGGATAATATATAAAGTGAAGGAGGTTTCGCACATTATGGCCAAGCGTGTTACCGTGATAACCCGCAGGCCGGACCGGGTGGAGATCGACGGGGAAGTGGTAGGCACTACTCCTATGACTCTTGAGGTCATACCTCAGGCTCTCAGGGTAGTGGTGGGCCGTGATTTCAACAGGTAGGGATCAGTTCACCGGATCCACATCTATTGTCAGGCTGGCGGTGGGGATGCCGCGCAGCAGTTTGTACAGACGCTCTTTTCCGGCTGTCCAGTTGCGGCTTCTGTCGGTCTTGACGATGAACTGCAGCTGATATTCGCCGGCGGTCTTTTCCACCGGAGGAGCGGCAGGGCCGCTGATATCGTTGAATCCTGCCTGCTGCAGTGCTTCCGAGACTTTTGCCGCCAGTCCGTGCAGTTTTTCCCTGTCAGGGGATTTTACCGTCAGTCTTATGATTCTCGTAAATGGGGGATAGCCGAATTCCCGGCGTTCGTCCATCATTTTTTTGACATCCTCTTTTTCAGGGTTGAGGAGCATCCTGTAGACAGGAAGCCCGGACTGGTTTGTCTGTATGATGATTTCTCCCGGGACATCCCTCCGTCCGGCCCTGCCCATAAGCTGGAGCAGCAGCTGGAGTGCCCTCTCGTCTGCCCTGAAGTCGAAGAGCGATGTCAGGGCTTCCGCCTTGAGCACTGCCGTAAGGGTCAGCCGGCTGAAATCAAATCCCTTGGAGATCATCTGCGTGCCTACGAGAATGTCGATTTTCCCTTCCGAGAACTGTTTCAGGATCCTTGTCTCGTTCTTTTTGTCCTTGGTGGTGTCAGCATCGAACCGCTCAATGCGGGCCTGTGGAAAGAAGCCGTGGAGTTCTTCTTCGATTTTCTCGGTACCGTCGCCAATGAGTTTCATCTGCCCTTTGCCGCATTCCGGACACAGTTCCGGCGCCTGGGTGGTGTATCCGCAGAAATGGCATCTGAGGCTGTTGTCGAATTTGTGGTAGCTCATGGGAATATTGCATCCCGGACACTTGATTATGGCTCCGCACTCAGTACATTCCATGGCTGTGGCGTATGCTCTTCGGGAGCGGAAAATCAGAGTCTGCTCCCCACGTTCGAGACGCGAGGTTATGGCTTTGAGCAGTGTGAGGGAGAACGGGCCCTTGACGGCATTTTTGCGCTTTTCCCGGATCATGTCCACTATAGTGACTGTGTTTTCGGAGCATCCGAAATACCGGTAGGGCAGGGTGATGCGGCTGAGCTTGCCAGTGGATACGTTGTACAGGCTTTCGAAGGAGGGGGTGGCGGAGCCGAGGATTACGGGACAACGGTGTATGCGCCCGAGCATCAGGGCGGTGTCACGGCCGTGGTAACGGGGGGCCTGGTCCGTCTGTTTGTAGGACGGATCGTGTTCTTCGTCGACGATGATCAGTCCCAGGTTGCGGAATGGCAGGAAGAGAGCGGAGCGCAGTCCTAACAGGATTGCAGGGCTGGAGTTTTCTGCGATACGTGCATATACCTCGCGCTTGTGGGATGCGGTCTGTTTGGAATGGTATACCAGCAGGCTGTCACCGAAGCAGGTGTTCAGGCGGTTCTGGATCTGGCGGCTGAGGGCTATCTCCGGTACAAGGTAGAGCACGCTTCGGCCTTTGCGGAGGCATTCGGCGGCGAGAGTGATGTATATTTCGGTCTTGCCCGAGCCGGTGACGCCGTGGAGAAGGACATTGCGGCCTTCTGTGAAGCGGTCTCTGATCAGACCTGCGGCTTCTTCCTGTGCGTTTGACAGGACCGGCAGTGCTGCCACATGATCGGGGACCGTTTCTTTTCCGCCATTAGCCGGTTCTTCGGCCCTGGTACTCCCGTTATTCCTTTTTAGGGCCTTCACTGTGGAAGGGGCGGCGAACCGGAAGGTCTCTCCGAGAGAACACATGTAGTAAGATGCCACCTGCCGCAGGAACTCCATATTCGACTCTGTCACCGGAGGGAAATTGACAATCTCCTTTACCGGCTTGATCTTGCCGGGATCGAAACCCGGCTCTTCCTTCACCTTGAGTACCACTGCGGTGTAGGAACGTCCTACCACAGTCACCTTTACGATACTTCCGGGCACAATCCTGTCCTCCAGCTCCTGTGGAACCGAATATGTCACCGAATCCCTGAATCTCAGCGGTATGATTACATCTACGAACATCTTTCTTACAGTCTTTCAGCCCTTCCGCGTCCGGTACCCGTTCTCGCTTCATCCCTTTATCTTTTCCGTCCTATATCCGGAAGCGGTTCGCTAAGGTAAGCATTTCTGCAATTTTTTTAAGAAAATTTTGCAATTTCCGAAATAACCCTTACTTTTGCGCTCCCAAACCAAACGAAAAACGGTTGCGGACATGGTGCCATAGCTCAGTTGGTAGAGCAAAGGACTGAAAATCCTTGTGTCCCTGGTTCGATTCCCGGTGGCACCACTTGAAAATGAAGCAGTTAGAGTTAATCTGGCTGCTTTTCTTTTTTGTCTTCTGGCATGCTCCTAAGGTCGGTTTGAGGTTCATGGTTAAGAGAGATTAGGGATATGACCGCTTCCGGTGTTCCAAAAGGTGGAGCGGAAATCTCCACCGAACAAGATTCTTTTTCGCTGATTTGCAATGTTTTGCGTATCAAGAAAACGTGGATGTTTTCCTACTTTTGTCCAATTAAAAATTGTAGGAAAATGAAAAGGAATTCGTTCAATGTGCTTTTCTTCATCAAGAAAGCCAAACTGCTGAAAAACGGAGAAGCCTCCGTGTGTATGCGCATCACCGTGAACGGTGCGCGAGTGGAAACCAACATCCGCAAGAGCATCGACCCTGCGTCATGGAATCAGGCGAAGGAATGTGCCCGTGGGAAAAGCCGCAAAGCGTGCGACCTGAACGCCTATATTGAAAACGCGAAAATCAAGCTCCACCAAATCTTTAATGAACTGGAGGGACAACGACAACCTATCACCGCCCGTCTGTTGCAGGGAAAGTTCTTCGGACAGGACAAGGAGCCGGAAGAAGTCCGCACGCTCATCGGCACCATACAGGAACACAACGACCAATGCCGCTCCCTCGTGGGGAAAGACTATGCGCTGATTGCCGTCCGCCGTTATGAAAGCTGTAAACGCTATCTCGCAGAGCTTATCAAACAGAAGTATGGGAAAGAGGATTTGCCGCTGACAGAAGTCAACGGCGAGTTGGTTCGTGCTTTTGAATTCTACCTAAAACGGAAAAGTCCTGCCGGCAAAACACCGTTATCCGTTACTTGAAGTGCCTGAAAAAGATAACCAATCTTGCCTTGGCAAACGAATGGATAACCAAAGACCCGTTTGTAGGCATCAAGTTCCATGAGAAAGAGGTTATCCGTGAGTTTCTGACAATGGATGAACTGCTCACCATCTACCACAAAGACTTTCCATTGGAGCGCATCCGAATCGTGCGTGATGTCTTCATCTTTGCAGCGTTCACTGGGTTGGCGTTCATCGACGTGCAGCAACTGGCACCCGAACATATTGTAGAAGATGCAAACGGCAATCTGTGGATTCGCAAGACACGGGCAGGGCTAAAAACAGAGTATCCAACCGTGGATAGTCGAAACCTTCACCCACATATTATTCAAAGCAACGGTGTCATATATAAAGGCAGATACACAATTCCATCTTCTATTTTCACATCTTTATCGTGAAGCACGTAGGGAGTGGATAATTGGGAGCCGTATTTGGCAATACACTTTCTCAATGAGTTCAGCGTGTAACGCTGTCCGGATTTTACCTCAATAGGGGAAATATTATGTCTGCTGGTCGTTACGGGTTTGGCTATCAGAAAGTCAATCTCCATACGGTCTTCTACTGATGTCCGTGAACTGTCGCTGAAAAAGTAGAGTTTGTGTCCTGCCGCCCGGAGCATTTGCGCCACGATATTCTCCACCAGCATTCCCTCGTTCACTTCCAGCTTGTCAAACATCAGTTTCCGGTAAAGGTCCGCACTTACTATCCCACGTTCGTCAAAGGCGTGGCTGATGAGCAGCCCGGTATCACCCATATAGCATTTCAGTGTAGTACGTTCTTCGTTCAGTTTCAGCCCGATGCTCGGTGCTGTCGAATTATAACAGCAGTTGATGATTTTAGCGTCACTCAGCCAGAAGAAAGCCTGCGAATAATCACGCATACGGGCTTCACTCTGCAATGCGGACAAGACAAACTTCTTTTCATGCTTCTGCAATTGCCCCGGAATCTCCTCAAAAATGGCGGCGACTTTGGTTTCCTGATTGTCAGCATATTTGTGGATGTCATTGCGGTAAAGAGCCAATATGTCGCGCTTCACCTCATCCACCTTTTCAAAATCCCGTGTTTCCACATATTTCAGTACAGCCTGTGGCATTCCTCCGACAATCAGGTATTGTCGGAAATAGTCCATTGCCCGGCGATGAAAAGCCTCCATCGGAAGATGTTTGTCAAACCGCATCCGGATGTAAGACATCAGCATTTCATCTCCCATCGCCCACAGGAATTCCTCAAAATCCATTGGAAACATTTCGATGGCATGTTCTTCGGATGGCAACATGATGTCCTTGACATTCTTCTTGATGGAAATCAGCGAGCCTGTTTCAATGTAGTCATAACGTCTGTCTGCCACCAAATGCTTGATGGCTGCACGGGCACGGGGGCAGAACTGTACTTCGTCGAATATGATCAAGGAGCGGGCTTCCTCGCCTTTCGTCTGGCGTGGAGCAAGTTTCCGTCTGAAGTAAACTTCCAAATTCATGAAAAGCATATCGAGGTCATCCAGATAAAGGTCGAAAAACTCCATTACCTGAGGATTTGCCTTGCTGAAGTCCACCAGAATGTATGACTCGTATTCTTTGCGTGCAAATTCTTCCACGATATAGCTTTTTCCTATACGCCTGGCTCCTTCTATCAAAAGAGCAGTGTCGCCCTTATGGTCCTTCTTCCATTCCAGCAGCTTATCGTATATCTTCCTTCTCATAATTCACGTATTCGCCTTTATCATTTAATTAATATTTCACGTATTCAAAATTATTACATCTGCAAATATACACTTTTTCTTGGTTTTTGAGATCCCCACATTGAAAGGTTCAAGTTTGAGTACCCGGAAAGGGCTACGACCCAGAAACGACCAGAAACCTCCACGCAACCTGACGCAGAACGCTGCAACAATCCGGTGGAGCAATAGAGGGAGATTACGCTACTTGCAGAAAGATAAATCAAAGATATTCAGCCACTTGAAACCCAGAGAGTTGCTGAGAAGTGACTCTCTGGGTTTTGTCTTTACGGCATTATTTATTGTCCGCTGTATTCCCTGCCTTTTGCTACTATGAATCTGAAGATGCTGAGGGCCGTGGTGTCTCCACCGGCTGTAAGGCCTTCCGGATGGAACTGTACTCCCCAAATCGGACGTCCGTCGGTACATTCGAGGGCTTCGACAATCGAATCGGCGGGAGACCAGGCAGCGGCTTTGAATCCAGGAGCTATGTCCTTGACTGCCTGATGATGGGTCGAGTTTACCATGTAGGGATCTGTACCTGCTATCCCGGCGAGCCATGTGCCTTCTACAGGATGGATGGCATGTATGGGCCTGAGGTTGGTGAAAGACTGGTAATGGTCAGTACCGGACGGTTTCTGGGACGGGATGTCCTGGTACAGGGTGCCGCCGAATGCGATGTTGATCAGCTGCTCCCCTCTGCAGATACCGAGTATGGGCAGGCCCATTGAAGCGGCTTTGCGCACGAGGTAAAGGTCGTAACCGTCCCTGAGGGTGTCAACGGTGCCGAGGGCGGGGTGGGGCTTTTCTCCATAGATTGAAGGGTTGAGGTCCTCGCCTCCGGTGAGGATAAGGGCGTCGATTTTTTCCAGCATCCCTGTGAGAGCGGCAGTGTCTTCGGTTATAGGGAGAAGGAACGGTATCCCTCCGGCCTTGATGACGGCTTCGCTGTATTTGCGGCCTATTCTGGAATTATTGTCTGTGAGTGCGCAGGAAATGCCCACGATAGTGTTTTCCCCGGAGTCTGCGGGTCTTCGGTCTGATGAACATGATGTGAAGGTCGCTGAGGAAAGCAGCAGCAGGGCTGACATGATGACGGTAGTTGTTTTCATTTTGGTGTCTGGTTTTGATTGGTTCTGCAAATATACGCAGAAGTATATGAAAAAAGCCGCCGGAAAGGCAGCTCTTTCATTTTTTGGTGATCTGCTTGGGGCTCGAACCCAAGACCCCAACATTAAAAGTGTTGTGCTCTACCAACTGAGCTAGCAGATCTTCTTGTCCGTTGTATCTGAAACGGGCGGCAAAAGTAGTGAAAAAGATTGATAAATCCAAAAAAAGTGCGCTCTTTTGAATAAATTTGCAGTATGGAAAACTTTGAACAGGAGTTGGGCGCATTTCTTTCCGGATGCGGGATATGCTTCAGGACGGGACGGATCTCAGGGCTGTCGGTATTGTTTTGCGACAAGTGCGGTCTGGCATTGATAGCTGTGCCTGTACTGTACTTTGCTGAGGGAGGGACGACTGAGGCCCTTGGGCGGACTGTCATGGAGTCGGGAATGCGGGATGCGGTCTGCGTGTATCAGGACCGTTGGATTTTCTCAGGTCCGTTGGTGCGTTCGATGCTGAGGGTAAGGTTAGGGCTCGGAGCAAGAGTTTTTGCCCGCAACTGCGGGGTACGCAGTATAAGCGCGGAGACGGCGGCTTCGTTTCTCGATGCCAATCACATATATGGAACAGCACGTTCGGCGGTGCGTCTGGGACTGTTCCGTGTCCGTTCGACAGGCGGCCGGGAAATCGGTATGGACGCTACTCCTGTATTGGTGGCAGTGGCTTCATTTTCTGCGGGAAGAAGAATGGAGAACGGATTGATGTCCTACGAGTGGGTGAGGTATGCATCCTTGCGTGGGGTGAGGGTCGTCGGAGGGATGGGCCGTTTGCTGCAGGCTTTTGCGGATGCCATGCGTCGGGAGGGCGCCGGGGAGGATTTCGAGGTGATGACTTATGCGGATATGGAGTGGTACGGCGGAGCTTCGTATCTGAATCTCGGCTTCAGGGATGAAGGCTTCAGGCCGCCGGTGAGGTTTCTCTGCGATCCGGTGACGGGGCTGCGGGTACATGAGGGCAAAGTCGGAACGGACAGGCGTTTCCGCGGAATGGACGTAGGAGGTATGGTGCCGGTGCTTAACCTTGGCAGCCGGAAGTTTGTCCTGTCAGTTTCTGGTCGGCGCTGATCCGTTGCTTGCTGACGGCCAGGGCAGTACCGTCGCTGTTCACGTCCACTTTGATTCTGGAACCGGGCTTCAGTCCCGACAGGATGGCTTCAGCCACTGAATCTTCAAGGTATCTGCGCAATGTACGCTTCAATGGACGGGCTCCGTAGCTGGGGTCGTATCCTTTGTCGCACAGGAAGTCCTTTGCTCTGGCGGAAATGTGCAGGCTGTATCCCGCCTCTGCGATGCGCTTGTGCAGTCTTGCCAGTTCCACGTCAAGTATGGCGTTCATGTCAGACCTGGTGAGACTGTTGAAGTAGACTGTCTCGTCGAGGCGATTGAGGAATTCGGGGGTAAATGACCTCCCGAGAGCTTTTTCAATCAGGCTTTTCTGGTATTGGGACGAGGTCTCGCCTGTCGGGCTGTATCCTATTCCGCGTCCGAAATCCTTGATGTCGCGGCTGCCGATATTGGATGTGAGGATGATTACGGTATTGCGGAAATCCACTGTCCTTCCGTTGCTGTCCGTAAGACGTCCCTCATCCAGAATCTGGAGCAGTAGATTGAATATGTCCGGATGGGCCTTCTCGATCTCGTCAAGCAGGATTACGGAGTAGGGTTTCTGTCTTACCCTCTCGCTGAGCTGTCCTCCTTCGTCGTATCCCACATATCCCGGAGGCGCACCGATAAGCCGGCTCACGGATATCTTTTCCATGTATTCGCTCATGTCCAGTCTGATAATGGCTTCCTTGGAGCCGAAAAGCTGTTCGGCCAGACTGTTGGCCAGATGCGTCTTCCCCACGCCCGTGGGACCGAGAAACAGGAAAGAGCCTACGGGACGGTCAGGGTCCTTGAGGCCGACCCTGTTGCGCGAGACTGCCTTTACGATTCTGTCCACGGCCTCGTCCTGGCCGATTATCTTTTTCTTCAGGTTGTCGCGCAGGTTTATCAGGCGGGCGGTCTCGGAGGCGGCCATCCTGTTGACAGGTATGCCGGTCATCGTCGAGACAGTATTCAGGATATCGTCTTCTGTGACTTCTGCAGCCTTTTTCATCGACTTCTGCAGCAGCCGGTCAGTGGCTTTTTCCAGGTCCTCTTCCTGCCGGTGTTCCATCTTCATGAACCTGGCGCCCATCTCGAAATTGCTGTTTTCGAGGCAGTCGATCTTGTTTTTCCGCAAGTCCCTGAGTTTGTTTCCCATTATACGCAGCTTGTCGTCCGGCATGCTTCTGCTCATGTGTACGGAGGCACCGGCCTCATCCATTACGTCTATGGCCTTGTCGGGCAGATTGCGGTCAGTGATGTATCTTGCTGACAGTGTTACACAAGCCTTCAGGGCCTCAGGGGAGTAAGATACGTTGTGGAACTTTTCGTACTGAGGCTTCAGGTCATTGAGGATCATCAGCGTCATCTCCTGTGACGGCTGCTCGACGGTGACTTTCTGGAATCTGCGGGCGAGGGCTCCGTCCTTCTCTATGATTTTGCGGTATTCGTCGGATGTAGTGGTGCCTATGCACTGGAATTCGCCCCTGGACAGGGCAGGCTTCATGATCGAAGCTGCATCCATGGTCCCTGTGGCCGATCCGGCACCTACAATGTTGTGTATCTCGTCTACGAACAGGATGATATCAGGGTTGTTGCGGGCTGCGTCCATGATTTTCTTCAGCCTTCCCTCAAAATCTCCCCTGAACTTGGTCCCCGCAACGAGTGAGCCCATATCGAGGGAGATGATCTTCTTGTTGAGCAGGTTCAGGGGAACTTTGCGTTCCGCTATGCGCATGGCTATGCCTTCGGCTATGGATGTTTTCCCTACGCCGGGCTCTCCTACGATCATCGGATTGTTCTTTTTCCTTCGGCAGAGGATGCCGATGGCCCGGTCTATTTCCCTGTCGCGCCCGGTGACCGGGTCCAGGGTGCCCTCTGAGGCGGCTTTGGTGAGGTCGGATCCGAATCTTTCAAGTGTCTCTTCGGGGGATTCGGGCCTTCCTTTGCCCTGCATGTCGAATTCCATGTCCATGTCGTCCAGTTCCGGGTCATCGTACTCATAATCCGCGAAGTCTCCGGCATATCTGTTGTTGAAGTCGAGTCCCAGGTCCGACACGATGGCCGCGAATACGGAGTTGTCCTCCTTCAGGATTATGCTGAGAAACACCATTGTGTCGGGTATGTACTTGGCCTTTGGCGAGCGCAGGACATCGCCTGCCATATTTGCTATGCGCTGAAGTTCCGGGCTTGCTGTTATGCTTGAAGAGTCCTTGTAGGGGACTGCGTAGCCACGGTCGATTTCATCCAGGATCATTGACTTTATCTCCTGTAATGACAGCCCGTTGTCGCTGAGGAACCGGCAGGCCTCGTTGTCGCCGTGCCTGATGGCGCCGAGCATGAAATGCTCCACGGTAATGGACATCCATCCGGTCCTGACCGCTTCTTCCCTGGCGTATTCAAATATCTTGTTTACTATATCAAGTTCGCGCATAAGTCCTTGCAATTTGAGGGCCCTAAAATAATCATAATTTGGTTAATTCTATTGCTTGTAGATAAGAAAATAATTAGTATTTTAGCGACTTGTTTTGGAAATAACGTGTAAAAGATGGAAAATGAAGAAATAAATAAAGGCAGGATAGTGCAGGTCGATATAGAGACGGAGATGAAGACGGCGTATATCGATTATTCTATGTCCGTTATCGTCGCCAGAGCCCTGCCTGATGTCAGGGATGGACTTAAACCAGTGCACCGCCGGGTGCTGTACGGCATGTATGATCTCGGCCTGACTTCCGGCGGGCAGCACAAGAAGTCCGCCAGGATAGTGGGAGAGGTAATGGGTAAATACCATCCCCACGGAGATTCCAGTATCTACGAGGCCATGGTACGTATGGCTCAGGAGTGGAGCATGAGGTACATGCTTGTCGACGGCCAGGGAAACTTCGGCTCCGTGGACGGTGACCCTCCTGCCGCGATGCGATATACCGAGGCACGTTTCAGAAGGCTTGCAGAGGAGTGTCTCGAGGATCTGGACAAGGATACTGTGGACTTTACACCCAACTTCGACGAGACTCTGAGAGAGCCGCTCGTATTGCCCTCAAAGGCACCGCTGCTGCTGCTCAACGGCTCGTCCGGAATTGCAGTGGGTATGGCCACGAATATGGCACCGCACAATCTCGGAGAAGTGGCGGATGCCATCTGTGCGTATATTGACAACAGGGACATTACGGTAGAGGAACTGATGCATTATATAAAAGGTCCTGATTTTCCTACTGGAGGAATAATCCAGGGAATAGCAGGCATCAGGGACGCGTTCGAGACAGGACGCGGCCGCATCGTGGTCCGTTCGAAGACAGAGTTCGAGGTGCAGCCTTCCGGAAGGGAGGTGATCGTAGTCACCGAGATACCCTATATGGTCAACAAGAGGGAGATGATAGAAAGCATCGCAAGGCTTGTGGAAGAAAAGAAGATAGACGGTATTGCGTATATCAACGACGAGAGCGACCATAAGGGAATGCGTATCGTGATCAAGCTGAAGATGGGCGCTGTGGCGAATGTCGTGCTGAACACGCTTTTCAAGCTGACATCGCTCCAGTCCAGTTTCTCAGTAAACAACGTAGTACTGGTGGACGGCCGTCCGCGCCTTCTTAACCTGAAGCAGCTGATCAAATATTTCGTCCGTCACCGCCACAATGTGGTGGTACGCCGCGCCCAGTTCAATCTGAATGAGGCCAGAAAGAAGGAACACATCCTTGCGGGTCTGCTCAAGGCCATAGATATTATCGACGAGGTGATATCCCTTATCCGTGCGTCGAGAAGCCGTCAGGATGCCCGTGACGGTCTGTGCTCGCAGTTCGGATTTTCTGAAATACAGGCAGGTGCCATCGTGGAGATGCGTCTCGGCCAGCTTACCGGCATGGACCGGGAGAAACTGAGGGCCGACTATGATGCAGTTGTCAGGCTGATAGAGGAACTGACCGCTTTCCTGTCCGACGAGACTCTCCAGTATGCCCTGATCAAGCAGGAGACGCAGGAACTCAAGGAGAAGTTCGGAGACCCGCGCAGGACTGAAATCGTGCCGTCAGCCGATGAGTTCAACCCCGAGGATTTCTACGCCGATGAGGATGTGGTCATCACCATCTCCCATTCAGGCTATATCAAGAGGACACCTCTCACCGAGTACCGTCTTCAGAACAGGGGAGGAGTAGGCTCCAAGGGCAGCACTACCAAGGAAGAGGATTTCATAGAGCACATCTACGTGGCCAATACCCACAGCACGATGCTCTTCTTCACGGATAAGGGCAAGTGCTACTGGCTCAAGGTGTACGAGATCCCTGAAGGGACCAAGGCATCCAAGGGTCGTGCAATACAGAATGTAATCAGCATCGAACCCGATGATCATGTATGCGCCTACCTCAATGTCGGCAATCTCAATGACGAACAGTACATCAACAGCCATTATATCGTTCTGGCCACAAAGCGCGGAACTATCAAGAAGACACTTCTCGAGGCTTATTCCCGTCCCCGTCAGAAAGGAGTCAATGCCATAACGGTCAAGGACGGAGACAGTCTTTTAGAGGCAGTCCTGACAGATGGAGACAACGATATCCTGTTAGCTGCACGCGGTGGCAAGTGCGTGCGCTTCCATGAGTCGGATGCCAGATCCATCGGACGTACCGCATCAGGTGTCAGGGGCATCAGTATCGAAGAAGGGGATGAGGTGATAGGAATGGTATGTGCGAAGAACATTCCTGAGGAAGAACAGGCACACAACATTCTGGTGGTAAGTGAGAACGGTTACGGCAAACGTTCCCCTCTGGATGACTACAGGAAAACGAGCAGGGGTGCCAAGGGTGTCAAGACCATAAACATTACCGAAAAGACAGGTGACCTTATAGCCATAAAGATGGTTACGGATGAAAATGATCTGATGATCATCAACAAGTCCGGAATAACCATACGCGTTCCGGTATCCGGTATCCGTGTAGCCGGCAGGGCCACTCAGGGAGTAAAACTGATCAACCTCCGCGAGGGTGATACCATTGCCGCCGTGTGTGTGGTCAACAAGAGCGAGGAAAAACTGCAGGAGAACGGAGAGGAACTTTAAAACGAAACAAACATACAATTACAACACACTTATTCAAAAAGTCATGAAACAGATTTTATTGACCGTTGCCATGCTGGCAGTAGCGCTTACTGCCGGAGCGCAGAACAAAGATCAGTTGCTTTCTTCTATAAGTAAGGCGGAAGCCGCAACTCAGAACGAGAAGAAAGCGACAAATCCTACTACCTGGATCAAGTATGGTGACTCTTTCCTGGATGCCTACAACAGCCTTATGGGAGACGGCTGGATCGGCATGTCCAAGACAGAGGCCATGCTCCTTGGCGGAGCAAAACCGACATCGCAAGAGCAGGTTCAGATAAACGGAAACTCTTTCGATGTGGAGCACTATGAGTACCGTGACCTCTACTACAATGCAAATGGTCTGCTCGAAGCAATCATCGTGACAAAGCCCATCATGGACGAGGATCTGCTGGTTCAGGCCCGCGAGGCATATCTCAAGGCCGCAGAAGTGGATGCCAAGGGCTCAAAGACCAAGGCCATCAACGAGAAACTCGTGATGCTGCGCGACCAGTTCGTGAACTATGCCATGAGCTACTACACCCTCGGAAATGTAGAGAAGGCAGCTTTCTACTTCGAGGAGTCTCTTCCCTGCGGTGACAACCCTGTGGTGAACAGCATTGACAGCACCATCATCTACTATACCGGTATCACCTACAATTCCCTCGGAAACAAGGAGAAGGCCAAGACCTATTTCAACAGGTGCCTCGAAATCGGCTATGACCAGAAAGGTGATGTCGCTGCCGCTCTCTCCGAGATAGCAAAATCTGAAGGCAATACAGATCTTGCCAAGCAGTATCTGAACGACGCTTTTGCAAAATACCCTACAAGCCAGTCCGTTCTCGTATCGCTGATCAACCTCTACATGGAGACGAACGATGATCCCCAGAAGATCCTCGACCTGATTCACCAGGCACAGGCAAACGAGCCCAAGAATGCATCTTTGGTATATGCAGAGGGCAATGTCTACAAGAATCTAGGTGATATCGACAATGCCATCAAGTGCTATTACAAGTCAGTTGAGATCGATCCCAACTACGTATACGGAATCTATTCCGTCGGCAATACCTATTTCGATGAGGCCATCAGGGTTCAGACCGAAATGAATGAGCTGGATCTCAACGATGTAGAGGGATATGAGGCTCTGCAGAAGCAGTTCGAGCAGTATCTTATGGACTCTATCGAGCCTTTCGAGAAGGCCTTCGAGATGACAAACGAGACCGATATGAAGATAGCTGTCGCAAGTGCTCTGAAACAGGTATATTTCCGCTTCCGTGCCCGCGGACCCCAGTATGCCGAGGGTTATCAGAAGTATGACCAGTATCTTACTTCACAGGGCGTGCAGTAGACCTGCGGCGCAGTGTTGGATGAAAAAGGCTGCATCGGGATTCCGGTGCAGCCTTTCAGTTTGTATATAGCCTTCTTGTACTATTTGATATTGCGTGTAATCCTCTGCACGAATTTGGAATTGGAGAGGAATTCACTGGCGATGACCCTGAGTACGGTATAGAATGGAACGGCAATCAGTATCCCGAATACGCCTCCGATCTGTCCGGCAATGAGGATAATCAGGAAGATTTCCAGAGGATGGGCCTTGACACTGTTGGAATATATCAGAGGCTGGAATACATAGTTGTCTATAAACTGGGTGACGATAAATATCGCGAGCACGATCAGCAGATAGATGAGGAGGGGCATTTCCACACCTGTATTGAGGTGGAAAATCAGGGCCATTATCACGGCCAGCAGGTCGCCGATGAAGGGGCCGAGATAGGGGATGATGTTCAGTATGCCTGATGCGAAACCTACGACGATAGCCAGTTGCGGGTCCATCTTGGCGATGAATATCAGTCCGATGCTGTTGAGTGTCGCAACAAAGAGGGACTCGAGTGAGATTCCGACGAAGTATCTGGACAGCAGTGAGTTGATGGATTTTGTAGCCCTGCGGACATTATCCTCCAGCCTGTCAGGGACAATTGACGTAAGGACATCTGTTATCAATCCGTTCTCCATCAGCAGGAAGAATGCTATGAAAACGATGGAGAATACTGCAATTCCGAATTCGGTTATGAATGATGCCAGCGAGACGATAAGATTGGAGAATGTCCCGATATTGACGAAGTCCTTGAAATAGTCAAGCAGGAAGATTTCTATCCTGAAGTCAGGCTGGACTGAGGGGATGGACTTTATTATGAATTCGTTTATCTTCTGCAAAGGCTCGGAAACCTGTGTGCCGAGGTTGCTTAGGCTCAGGTTGTTGATGAGGTGGACAAACTGTCCTATCATCGGAGCGAGCAGCAGGAAGAGTGACAGGCATACACAGATGATGAGAGCCAGCGTAAGTGCGGAAGCAAACCATCTCGGGATGTGGAATTTCTTTATCCTCAATCCGGTGAGAAATTTGACGACAGGCTTGCCTATCAGAGAAATGACGATTGCAACCGCTATGTATAGCAGAATGGTTCGGAAATACCAGCCAAGGAATACTACAATGGCTGTGACAGCTGTGATAATGATGTATTTTGCAAGTTTGTCCATAATAGGGGCGGTCTTGATGGTACAAATATAAAAAAACACCGCAAATTGCGGTGTTCATTTTCGGAAAGGTGGAGAATTTACTCCGCCGCCTCTTCCTTTGGCTGAGGCTTTTCATTGCCCACTGCTACAGTGATTGTGCGCCCCATATATTCGGTTCCATTGAGGGCTTCTATAGCTTTCATGCCTTCTTCTTCGGACATTTCAACAAATCCGTAACCTCTTGACCGTCTGGTCTCTTTGTTGACGATGATCCTGGCTGAGGTTACTTCACCATAAGGGGTGAACAATGCTGTGAGATCCTCCTTTCTGACCCTGTAGTTCAGGTTCGATACAAAGATGTTCATGTGTGCAGTTTGGTTATATTTTCCCCGCAAAGGTATAAAATTAATCCATACCTCAAAAGAAAATTTAACAAAACTGTTGTTCTATAAAGATATCAGCACTATTCGTGTCCGTAGCTGCTTCCGTCGAAGCAGTGGGTGCAGATCATCTCCTTGGGAAGTCCTATTGAGGAGACGAGATTGTCTATGGTGTTGAACTTTAATGAAGCCACATTGACTTCCTTGCGGATGTATTCTACCATTTCGGCGTATTCGGCTGTGTCATTGCGGACATACTTGCCCAAGTTACGGTCATGGGCGCCTTCTTTCTGCTGGATGAACCTGCGGCATACGAGTTCCAGCGGAGTCCTTGACTCGGAGAAGTTGATGAACTCGCAGGGATATACGAGCGGGGGACAGCTGATGCGCACGTGGACTTCCTTGGCTCCGTACTCGTACAGGTTGCGGACATTGTTGCGCAGCTGGGTGCCGCGGACGATGGAGTCGTCGCAGAAGACGGGACGGTGGTTGTGGAGGATTGCTCCGTTGGGAATGAGTTTCATCTTGGCCACCAGGTTGCGCCTGTCCTGGCTGGTGGGGGTGAAGCTGCGCGGCCATGTCGGAGTGTACTTGACGTAGCCGTTGCGGAAGGGCACGCCCTTGCCGTCGGAATACCCTATGGCCATGCATGTGCCGGAGTCAGGGATGGAGCAGACCGTGTCCATCTCGGAGTCATCCTGTTTGGCCAGCTTGTAGCCAAGGTTGTAGCGCACCTCATCTACATTGATACCCTCGTATGAGGATGCCGGATATCCGTAGTAAATCCACAGGAAAGAGCAGATCTGCATTTTCTTGCCGGGCTTGACTATCTGCTCGATGGATTCTGCCGTCATCTTCACGGCCTCACCGGGACCGAGGATGTATTCGTCCTTGTAGCCCAGGTTGGGGAAACTGCACGACTCGGAAGCTACGGCATGAGCCCTTACCCTCTCTCCGTCTTCTTCGGTGTCCTTCTTTCCGATGATCAGGGGAGTCCTGCCATAGAGGTCTCTGCACGCGATCAGGCAGTTCTCCGTGAGAATCACGAAAGTGCACGAACCCTTGACTTTCTGCTGGACGGACCTGATGCCGTCTTCAAAAGAGGGGGAGCAGGTGATGATCTGTGCAATCAGCTCGGTAGGGTTGGTCTTGCCGGAGCTCAGCTCGGTGAAGTTCTTGTTCTGGGAGAGCATTTCCTTTTCCAGGTCGGCGATATTGCAGATCTTACCGACTGTCACGATGGCGAAACGTCCCAGATGGGAGTTGACGACTATCGGCTGTGCGTCAGTATCACTGATTACCCCGATGCCGAGGTTGCCGGTGTACTTGTACAGGTCGTCTTCAAATTTGACTCTGAAATAGGAATTTTCCAGAGAGTGGATATCCCTTGCGAAGATACCGTTACCGTTGTAGACCGCCATGCCGCCTCTGCGGGTGCCCAGGTGGGAATGATAGTCTACTCCGTAGAAGAGGTCATTTTTGCATTGCTTGGTGGAGATGACTCCAAAAATTCCTCCCATAAAAGTAGTTGTTAGTTAATCCGGCGCAAATATACTCTCCTTTTCCGAACTTTTCGCAAGAAAAATTTACCCTTTTTCGTCATATCTCTATAAGTGACTGATAACGGTATTAATATCTATGAAGATTTTTATCACCGTTTTCAAAACTGCCGCCGCTGCGGCTGCCGTGCCTTCTCCAAGCCAGGGTGCCGCGAATACTGCAGGAATCAGTATCATTGCCACGCTTATCAATGGGGTGCAGAGCAGGTTGGCCAGCAGGGAGAAGAAGGCGAAGGTCTTGAAGTGCAGGAAAATCACGGGAGCCGTGGTTATCTGGCAGGCTACCGTCATGGCGCAGATGTCAATGATGTTGCCGGATATCCGTGTGCGGACCGGGACAATGGCCCTCAGATGTGGATATATCAGGAATATGGCTGTCATCGCCGCGTAGGAGAGCTGGAAGCTCAGGCCGGACGGTGCGTCAGGATCCGCTATCGTGATTATTATGGCACTCAGGGCCATTGACTCTGTCCCGCTGCGCTCTCTCCCGAAAACTGCCCCTGCCTCGTAGATGCTGAACATCACTGCTGCCCTTAGGATTGAAACGCCACATCCGGTGAAGACGGTAAATGCCCACAACGCCGCGATGGTAAGCAAGGAGCGGATTCTGCGTACTGTAGGTGAATTGCCGGCGAAGGCAAGCAGGTAGGTCAGCATCCCGTAGAGCAGACCGAGGTGCATCCCGGACAGGGCCAGCAGGTGGATGGCGCCGCTCTGCCTGAAGTTCTCTACTGTCTCAGCTGGAATTTCATCCTGATACCCGTATGCCAGAGCCTTGACGACAGCTCTGGTGCCGGACATCTCATCGGCAGGGAGGGCCCTGTCTACAGCGTATGAGAATTTTTTTCTCAGCCGTGCCGGGACAAAGCGCAGGGAAGGGGAGGCGCAGGCTCTTATGTCCAGTCCGGAATTATCCCGGAAAAAACAGGTGTAGAAAATTCCCTGTCTTTCCATCCACCTCCTGTAGTCGAAGTCTGGAGTGAAGTTCCGCACTCGTGCGCATCCGACCTTGGAAGCACGTACCGTGTCTCCGGGCATCCATCCTGTTCCGGGAGGGATGTTGTATATAATGGTGCTTTCGTTTCCGGTCTCAATCAGCAGGAACGGACGTCCTGTCGAGGAGAGTCCGCCGTCGGAGATGATGCCTTCAACAGTCAGGCTGCGGCTGTCACTCAGAGAGGAGGATTCCGGTCCGGGACGGAAAAATTCGTGTGCGGCGGCTCCGGAAGCTCCTGAAAAGGGGAAGACGAGAAGTATGGCCCATGATATAGTCCTCTTTATAAGGAAAATGAGGGCAATGCTGAAGATACAGAAAAGGAATAAGGCAGCGGCGGCAGTCCGGATATTCCCGTCAATGACGGAAAATACGTATCCTGTTGTCATATTGCCTGATACGAAAAGCAGCGCGGCTGTAAACAGATAGATCTCCCTCCTCATGCCTTCTTCACAATTAATGATTCGTTCCGCAAGGTAATAATTGTTTACGACTTTTCCTATACCTTAATTCCGCAACACTATTACAAATATAACTTTTTAAGTACCTGAGCAACAA
>ENA-OOXJ01000341-OOXJ01000341.1-human-gut-metagenome-genome-assembly--contig:-NODE-341-length-41644-cov-5.784631_pt1 | contig 41644 bp, 35 predicted proteins | sample MGYA00241587_ERZ501343 | MGnify/ENA primary metagenome ERZ501343 (study PRJEB25962, sample SAMEA2042918) | human gut metagenome | biome: human gut; feature: human-associated habitat; material: faeces... | reverse complement strand
CCAACAACCGTCTGATCTCGTTCAATGGCAACACCGTAAGCTATGATCTTGACGGTAATATGCTCTCGAACGGTACCCTTACCTGCACATATGACTCTGCCAACAGACTCGTTTCTGCGGGAGGTCACACCTACACTTACAACGCTGAAGACGTAAGGATTCGCAATCTTTGTTCCGATGAGGATACTACATATACCTACAATACCAACGCCAAGCTCAGTATGCTTCTGATGAAGACTACGGACGGTGTGGTAACCAAGTATGTATATGGTAAGGGACTCATCGGCGAGGAAGTAAACAACACATTCAAGACCTACCACTTCGATTGCAGAGGCAGCACCATTGCAATCACTGATGCAAGTGGAAATATTACCGACACTTTTGCATACGATACCTATGGTAAGCTCCTCAGCAGAACTGGTACGAGCAAGGCGATCTTCGGTTATAACGGCAGAGACGGTGTAGTAACCGACGATAACGGACTCATTTATATGAGAGCGCGTTATTACTCGCCTGACATGAAGCGATTCATCAATGCAGACGTCATAGCCGGTGCTATCTCAAATGCAATTACGCTCAACCGTTTTGCTTACGCAAATGGCAATCCTGTTTCTTTTGTAGATCCGTTTGGACTCTGGAGTTTGAAGGATGCATGGAATAGTTTCACAAATTGGGTTGATGAAAAAATCGTTGATCCCGTAGTTGAAACATATCATAAGGTGAAAGACGCTGTTGTTGACACCTACAACACTGCCAAAAATGCCGTAGTTGATACCTACAACAATGTAAAAGATTGGGCTGTGGACACCTACAATGATGCCAAAGATGCTGTTGTAGAAACATATAATGAAATCAAAGATTGGGCTGTTGATACCTATAATGACGTTAAGGAAAGAGCTGTTGACACTTACAATGATATTAAAGAATGGGTTGAAGATACCAAAGTGGCAGTAAAAGACTTTGGAGAAAAGGCAGGAAATGCTTTCTTAAATTCAATCGAGGCAGAAGCAGGAGTAGGGTACGGGTTCGGAAAATCTTTCAAAGCTGGAATATTTGAAATAGAAGCACACGCTTATTCCGATAATTTCACCGTTCGACTTGATGACAGTGAAGTTTTCATGGATAACTCAGGCGGTGCAGGAATTTCAGCTAATATATTGGATCAGAAAAAGATGTCCTTCGGTGTTAGCGGCTCCTATCATCACGATTATGTAGATAGACCTAATGATTGCAAAGAACACCACGCTTGGTCTAATCCATTCAGTGTAGCAACCTGCGAACACGCCGATAAGACGCCTATGTCTTTCTCTGTTCCGATTAAGGGATCTATCGGTGCAGATATATCCGAGGATGTCGTGCTTGGCATTTCTGGTTCAACACACATTGGAGTCGGTTACCATTACAGTGTTGGTTTTAACTTCAGTCAATTTTGGAGAGAACTTTGGGAGTGATAATTTGTTTTTAACGCGGAGGAGAACATATGAAATTAAAATTGATTAGATTGGCGAATGTTTTTAACCCTTCATTTCATCGATCATTTATAATTTTGTTTGCAGTAATGGCAGTGGGTGCCGTGTGCTTCAAGTTCAGATCCGATTTTGTATTACCTGGGATATTGTTGCTTTTAATTTACACCTTTGTATTTCCGATATTCAATTATCCTAAATACATTGAATTTTGCAATGATAGCATTTGTTATGTTTCTCCAGAAAATCTCCCAAGAAAACGAGGAAAAGGATTTACGAATGCAAAAGTTAGCTATCAAGTGACCGACATTACAAAATTCACTTTGGAGCAGAACAAAATAGAGCGATTGTTCGGATTAGCGCATCTTGTATTCAGTGGCAAAACAACATTTGATGCAGGAAAACATACCGATCGATTCCAGCCTAAAGATATTCATTGTGTTTATGGTATCCGCTATAGCAGACACAAGGATGACATATCTCTATATAGTAAGAACTATTATCAAGCTAAAGACGATAACAATTAATCGACATTGAAAAAACAATAGTTTTTCAGCCGCACTGAAAAGTGCGGCTGCTTGCTTTTTAAACTGTTTTTCAACTATTTTTGAAAATAAATTTGTAAATGGAACATAAGGTTTCTAAAAAGTCTTGACAAATGGCAACTTTTGTGGTATAATAAAACCACAAGTTCTACACCCCCGTTAAAGGAGATCTCCAATGAGAACAATGAATCAAGAAAAGGTAGAAAGGCTTGCCGACTTTATCCGCCAACACACAAGAGATAACAACGGCACTTCTCCAAGCCTTGCTGAAATCATGGAATATATGGGTATGTCAAAATCCACAGCGTATCGGTATATTCTTGAATTGGAGAAACAAGGACTTGTTTCATACTCCGGCAAAAATACCTTGGAAACCGATCTTCAACGCAAAATGAGATGTGGCTTCAAACGAATTCCGATCGTCGGGGAAATTGTATGCGGTTCTCCCGACGAGCAGGAGGAGCATATCAGCGGCTATCTGGCTATCCCCGAAGAATGGATAGACGGTGAATGCTTTCTTCTTCGCGCATACGGAGATTCGATGATTGATATCGGAATTGAGAAAGACGATCTCATTTTGGTAAAAAAGACCGCTACGGCAGAAAACGGCGAGGTAATTGTTGCCCTTACAGAAGACGGTAACACTCTGAAAAGATTGCTTTGGGAAGACGGTCGTCCGCGACTTCACGCAGAAAACAAAAAGTACAAACCGAAAAATCGCGATATCTACCCCAAAGCGTTAACAATTCAAGGCGTTGCATTAAAAGTAATTAAAGATATTAGTTAGAGAAAAGGAGATATATGACAAAATATCAATGTCCGGTTTGCGGCAAAAGAGCCTGTGACTCAGCCAAATCTCTTTCGCTCGCAAAATTATCATCTGACAACGAAAGTCAAGCGGATATTATCATCAAATGCCAATGTTGCAAAAGCACATTAGCAGTAAATGTCACTCAAAATACTTTTATCGTAAAGCAGCTGAACTCTTCGGAGAACACAAAATAATAAAATCCAAACTTCGTACATAGCACGATGTAAAACATACGAGCATGATAAGTAGCAATGAAAGCTATTTGTTATGCTCTTTTATTTTTACAGAAAGGAGCATCTGATGGGAACAGCCGAAAGAAGGCTTGAAATATTAAAATATCTTTGCAAAAAACGCCATGCGACAATGCCGGAGCTTTCAGAACAATTTGGCGTTTCCCTTCGCACTATTCAACGTGATATATATGAGATTGAAACAACCTTTCGTGTGCCCATCGATGTTAAGTGCGGCAAATATGACGGAGGGGTATATGTCATCGGAAATTACAGTTTTGATCGTACATATATGCATAGCGATGAAATTATTTTGCTTCGCAAAATTCAAGAAATAGTCGAAAATAAAATTTCAGAAAAAGAAAGCGTAATGTTGTTGCAGATCATTAAAAATTACGAAAAACCCGCATAAATCTTAATGCTGACATTAACTGTCGGTGTTAGAATTTATAATTCATATGCGGGCAGAAAAAATTGATTTTTTACAGAAAGGAGGAATCTCATGGAAGAAGCATCTGTCATTTTAGAAAGGCATGAGCAAAGAATCAATACACTTGAACGGGACATTTCAGATTTGAAAGCTGTTCAGACAGAGATACGGACAATGAATGAAACTCTTGTAACTCTCGCAACAGAGCTAAAGCATACAAATGAGCATTTAGAACGTCATGAACAAAAAATCGATGAAATAGAAAACCGTCCACAGCTAAAAATGCAACAGATAGCAACAGCTGTTGTTTCAGCACTTGCCGGAGGACTTATATCAGCTATTATCGGAATATTTCTTGCGTGAGAAGAACTATGAATATTGAAAACTTTATAAAACCAGAGCTACTTATCTTAGTTCCTGTGCTATATTTTATAGGCATAGGACTTAAAAAAAGTCCGATTTCAAATAAATTTATTCCTATTGTATTAGGCATTATATCGGTAATACTCGCAACGGCATGGGTTGTCTCCACAAGCGATATTTCAAGTCTTAAGGATATTGCCTGTGCATTCTTTGTCTCCATTACGCAAGGAATATTAGCAGCCGGTACAAGCGTATATATAAATCAGATATATGTGCAGTCAAAAAAGTCAGAGTAATCTGTAATCTTGTATTTGACATCGTTTTCTTTCTGCCTTGTAATAATATTTTATTGTTATAGTTCACCTTGTGGGTGCATGGTGAACCCACCCATAGGTCACCGAATACAAACATTTATCCCTTTGGTGTGCGGTATTTTGAAAAATCGGGGACGGTGAACATGAGCGAGCTTTTGGCACCGCTTTTGCGGAAACGCTGTTCGATCTTGATATACCCGTGTGAGGTCAGATCCTCAATGGCTCGCTTCACTGTGGATGGGGACAGACTCAGATCCTTTGCAATCCTTCTTACGGACGGCCAGCATTGACCGTCCGTATTTGCTCTGTTTACGAGGTACATATACACATGGACAGCACGGCTCGGAAGGTTGTCGCTGTAAATGGAATCGAAATAATTCACTTGGTGCCACCGTCCTGACCGAGATTGGTCCGCAATCCTTTGTGTCTTGCCGCCGCCTTTTTGCTTGAATAGTGCCTTTCCGCCATGGCTTCCTCCACACGGAAACTGCCATCCGGGATGTCTTTTCCGCTGCTTTTATCGTCCGCCACATGATATTTGTTGCAGATGGCTTCGCTCAGTTCCTCGCGGCTTGCGTAACAGATGGTTGCCCGGTCGCGCATAGGGACAGTGAACGGCTCTTTTTCAAATCGGATACCCCATTTGAAGAACAGCTTCAGCTTGACCTTGATGGGATAGAAGCCGGTCTTGGTCACGATAAAAGTCCCTTTCGGCAGAGCTTTCAGCTCGTCCGGTGTCATCAGTGGGCGCTCAATCATTTGCAGAGAGCGCGATCCTTCGCCTTTGCTCTGTGTGACCGAACCGGTGAGCGCCGTTCTGCTTCCCATTGCTTTGGAGAGAATCTGTGCCGACTCACTGTTGGGTGCAAAACCACCGAATACCGTCAGCTGTGTGTTGTCGATAATGATCTCCGCGCCTTCCTTGCCGTAGTTTTTCTGTAACTGTGCGAAGGACTGAATGATCGGCACAATTGAAACACGGCGGGAGCGGGATGCCGAGAACATCATTTCGGCGGATTCAATGCGAGGCAGGGTGCCGAACTCATCGCAGTAGAAGACCACGCGGTTTTCAAGCTTGCCGCCGTGTTCATCGGCAACGGCAAGAATTTCACGGTAGAGCTGCTGGATCAGAAGCGATACCATGAAGTATTTACTGCTGTCTTCCTCCGGCATAATGATGAAAATTGCCGACTTTTCTTTACAAAATCGCTCGGCATCGATCTCGGTATCGTTGCAAAGGATGGTTTCAAGCTCCGAATCAAGGAACGCATTTAATCTTGAAAGTGCTGTGGACATAACGCTTGCCATAGACTGCTCCGCCGTGTTGAGTGCCGCGCCGGCAAACCATTTTGCTTTGTGATCGGGTGGGAGAAGCTCCATGAGCTGTTGGAACTGATTCTTGTTCCGATTCCTGCCCGGTGCGAGAAGCTCCTGAATAATTTTGAACACCGACACGATGTGTCGTTCCTCCGGCTTGCAGAATTCCGAGACGAGAAGGATGGACGCTGTGATCAAACCTTCTGCGGCATCGTAGAAGTAGCTGTTCTGTCCGAAATTGCCCGCTTCCATGCCGGAGAGAATGATGGTCTTGGCAATGATTTTTGCGTACTTTTCCGCCTTGGCTTTGTACTGTACTTCATTCGTCCCGGAATACAAATCCATGTACTTGTTGACGAGGTGCAGAAGGTTGTTTCCGTGTGAGCGCATGGGATTGCGCAGGTCAATGACCGAAATGTTATAGCCATAATACTTGGAGGCGATAGAACCGTAGTTGCGCATGATGTCACCCTTGGTATCGGTTGAGAGAAACGACATCCCGGAAGCACAGGCGTATTCGATATTGGGATAGAGCCAATATGCAGTTTTACCCACGCCTGCGGCACCGATCATCATACAATGAACATCACCCGTATCCACAAGTGCCGTTGTCGTTTTCTTTTTGGATAGACAGCCAACCACAATGCCTTGCTCCTTCGGTCGGCTGCCCGGATTCTGCCGCCATTCTTCCGGGGTAAACGGAATGTGACGGTAGGTCTTTTTGATTTCACGGTTGGTTGCCCATCGCGCAGTTCCGTGCTGACCGTTTCCCGCAGTTTTGGCTTTGATTCCTTTCAGTCCGTACAGATAGGACAGCGCGGTGATGAGAATAAAAATGCCGCCGATGGCGGCGGATACAACAATCAGTAGTGTGATTCCTTCCAAAGCGGAACTCCTTTCAGTATGAAGCCCCTTGCCCGACAGTCGGTTCTGCGACCGTGGGCGAAAGTGAAATGCTCCCGCCGAGCTGTAAACAGGACAACCCGAGCAGGAGCATTCTTCTGATCTGCCATTCGATTTCGGTTTTGGTCTGTGCGTCGCTTTTGTCCGCATCTTCACGGATTTCCTTCAGGTCATAGCCGATGGAATCCAATTGAGAGGAGATATTCTGCTTGTCACGGTGCGGCTTATACAGCTTTGCCATCTGATCGGCAAGGACTTCGACCGTGATCGGCTTTCCGATCTGTCGGCTTCGTAAAACGCAGAAGGCGACAGCGGTCCTTGCCATCTCGGTGGCACAGGATTCTTTTTTCTCTGTCAAGTCTGAGGCGATAATCTGCTTTTTCAGCCGTTCCAGCTTTCGCATGGTATCGTCAAACAGATCGGCAGGCATCCGTTTGTATTTGATATATTCGTCGGTGTCTTCGAGAGACAATCCTTTCAGTTCGGCGGTTTTCTCTGCGATATACGCGAGCTTCGGATGTTCACCTGCGGGGATTGCGTTTTTGCCCATACGGGCTTTCAGGTCTTCGTCCCAATCCTTATGTGCGGGAAAGAGTCGGTACACCTGATACTCTCCGAGCGAATGGATGCTGTCCGCGATGCGGTATGCTCCCTCAATCCCCGCGGAATCGTGATCCAGGCAGAGATAAACCTGTTTCAGCTGCGGATGATCTTTTAGCATCCGAAGCGCGGCACGGTCGGCAGTTGAACACAAAGCGACATAGGAATGCTCCTGCCAACCTGCGGGATAGAGCGTCAGAAACGCAAGCAGATCTATCGGTGCTTCAAAAACATAGAGGCGGTCGCTCTTGCCGGTGTAATGAAACGCATAGTCCGCATCACTTCCCGTGATGTTGCCTTTGAAATCCGAGAGCGGGTTGGTCGCGCGTTTATGAAGATGCCGGACGGTTCCGGTATCATCCTTGCCGACAAAACAGACATTGTGATTGACCGCATCCTCATACAGCAGTCCCTCATGAGTGAAAGCATGAATGATATCTCGGTCGATACCGCGCTCGCTAAGAAGATACGCATACAGTCTGCGCATATCCGAATGCGGAGGGGGCAGCGAGAAGTTTTTCGGCTCGGGCTTAGGTTTTTCTTTACCTGCCGCACGGATTTCCTGTCCCGCACTCTCGCCGAGCAGACTGCGCACCGCTTCGGGATAGGTCATTCCGAAGAACTTGCGAAGGAATTTTACAGCACCGCCGCCTGTCTGCTCGTACTGGCTGTACCATTGATTTTCCCGGATCGTGACCTTTCCCGCAGGGGAGTCCCACGCAAATTCCTTGCCCGTGCGCTTTACCTGCTCGCCGTGAGCTTGCAGAAACCGAACGATGTCTGCCTGTTTTGCAAGCTCTTTTTCCTGTTCTGAAAAATGAATGTATGGCATTTGACTCCTTTCACATTGTATAGCCGATCTCGGCGTTTTTCTTTTCTTCAATCTCCCGGCGTTGGCGTTTGTCAATGGTCGGGAGTTTTTTCGCGTCGTCCCCGAGAATTTTATCACGGAAAGTGTTCGCGAGATTTTTGAGAAGCCCTGTGACTGCTGTCGCGCGGACGGAGTTTGTCTGATGATGCGGTGCAGTTTTTTTCTCTGAACCATGATGTGAGGTCGTGTCGCTGTCCGTCCGTGACTCATGCTTTTGTTCTCCCGACTGATTCATCCGCATTGCTTCCCGTATGATATCATTTTTTATCGACTTAAATTCCTTGTTCTGCGACAGTGGAATTTTCGGCGGCGTCTCGGAGGTATAGGTACGCAGGGCTTCATACTTTTTCTCGTACCAGAGGTCATAGAGCTTTGCAATATTCTCATCCTCGGCGAGCAGATCGATAATTTCGTCAATCAAATCTTTTATGTCCCGCTTGAGATACCCGTACACCTTCTTGCCTTTTGTGCGTGAGAGACGGAAAGAAAGCTCTGCGAGATTGGCTTCAATTTCGGGATGCGTGTTCGGATTTTCTGCCATGTCTGCGAGTATTTTTTCAAGGAGCGTGTGCCAATCTTTTTTCAGCTCGTTCCTTTTTTCTGTCTGCTCACAAAAAATATGCTGCAGGTCGTCCCGAAAAATATGATTGCCGAGCGCCGAACGCATCTGTTCCACACCGTTTTTGGAAAGATATCCGACCTTCGGATCGTCGGTGTAGGCGATAACATGAATGTGCGGGTGGTGTGATTCATTATGAAAAGCACCGTACCATTTCAGGTCTTCCAGGGGAATCCGCAGTGCGTCCGCCAGCTCCTGCGTGTGAGAACGAAGGAGCATCCGCCAAGCACGGGCGTTGTTATACCCGAGCCGTTCCGCGTCCTCGCGGCGCAAAGAGACAATCATCGTCCACACATTTCCTTCGTGCGTATTGAGATCCGCAGCAACCTCAGAGAGAACAATCTCGCCGTCCTCATCGGAAAAGAGTCCGTGTGAGCCGACTTTTTCCGCACGGGGACGGGTGGCAATGTAGTCGGCATAGGTCTTCTGACGCATGGCGGAGTGTGCGTTGTCCTCAATGGCGCGCGAGATGAATTCCGAAGCGTTTCCGACTGTCGGGTGCTGTTTGTAATCGTCATACTCCAGCATTTCCGCACTGTCGGGATAGTCCCGCAGGATTTTTGCAATCAGTTGTTTCTGATTATATGACACGGGCGCATACTTTTTGGAATCGTCGCACCGTTCCACACCATCGCGGAGTGCAATATATTTTGCGTACCCGCCGATCTTTTTTCGACCGCCGGGCTTGTAATAACGGAACTTGGTTACGAGTTTTGCCATCGGACTGCATCGTCAAGACGGATGGTGCCGTTGATCCGCTTGACCTGTTCCTCACAGCTTTCGCGCAATTTTCTGACATCCTCACCCGAGAAACCGTTCGATGCGGCGATAACATTCATCAGCACCGCAAGCTCCACTGCCACACGGTACAGCTGAGCGCATTGGCGATTTTCACTGTCCCGTATGATATTTTTCAGCGTGGAGATGACAATTCTCGGCAGGTAGCTTGGGTTATGTTCGCTTGCCACATAGCCGGAGTAGAATTCAATCGCCCGTCTGACATACTCGGACACGCTGCCGCAGTTGTCTGCCTCGTGCCACTTTTTTGCCATGTCGATGGTGGCTTCGGAAATGTAGATTGAGAATCGCTTTTTGCCGTTGCCGGCACTTTTGTCGTTTTCCACCGTCCATTGCTCCTTTCTTTGTTTTCTGTCTTTGACACACGGGTATTATGGCGTAAGCATTAGAAGGATTCCGCCGCCTGACACACTGTTTTGCGGTCAAATTGCCCTTTTGACGCACTGCCGTTCCTTTACCGATAGGCACGGAAAAGGAAGCAAATGCGGTCAAAACGCGAGGAAATGCGGTCGGCTCTGCCGTCCGCTGTGAATCCGGCAGGGCGTTTGACGCACTGCCTTTCTCCCGCTTGAAAATCGACCCTCGCAAATACCCGCTGAACCCCTCAATATAACCATCGGAACTCCCGTAAATACCTGCGTACCAAAGAGACGGAAGGCGACAGTAGTGGGCGATCCCGGCACGAGGCTCACACGCTCGCAAGAACCGCCCACAATCGTCGTATCAGCTGTCGGTCGGGTGTTTTCCCGCATCCTCACCGGAAGCCGCACAACCGCCTGAAACGGCGGGCTTCGGCTTTGCTGCATTCTTCGGCTTTCCCGTGTCGGCGGGAGACCGCTTATCTATATACTCCCGCACCTTCAGCGGGACGGTCTTCCGATACAGACCGTCGATAAGTTCAACAATGACCGCTTCCGCCGTCTGATCCTTCTGCGAGAGAAAGATTTTCAGGGCTTCGAGCTTTTCGTCATCAAACGGAATCTGAATGGATACCTGTTTCATTATGCCTGTCCTCCCATCGTCGGAGCTTCGGTATTCGCGGTCGGTTCATTGAACCATCTCGACCACTGTTCCTCACTGCAGTACCCCGCAAGCGCGAAGGAGAAATCCCGGAGACGGTGTGCCGGGCATCCCGATACTTCGATCTGTGTCCCATACGCACCGTCATAGATACGCTCGACCTTTGCGGCAAGTACATCCGACCAGTCCCGCTTGCCTTCATCGGTCAGTGTGTTACGGTTCAGCTCCACGATGGTGGCAACCTCGTGTTCTTCGTCCGCATCCAGCAGATGCACATCTTCGAGGTTGCAACCCATGAGAGAGAAAACGGTCAGAAGCTTTTCGGATGCAGACGCATCCTCCGGCGCATTTTGCAGGTACTCCGAAATCTCGAAGCAGTCCTCGGTGGCAATGACCGCGCCGACTTCCTCCTGCGCTTCCAGCTCTCCGAGAAGCATTTCACCAATGCCGTTGGTGGGAGAGACGGTCAAATCGAAATGTTCTTTGATGTCATCAAACCCAATCACCCAGGAGCCATTTTCGGTTTCACCGAACCTGCCTTTGATTATAAGCTCGGCAACACGGTGAATCTCATCACGGAGAATTTGCCGTGCCTTCGGCAGGTAGGCGGAATATCTGGCATAGAAAGAACCTTCGGAACAGACAAGGATTCCGTCATCCTCACCCTCACCGAGGACGAGAAGACAGTGTTTTCTCTCACCGTCATCATAGGTTTCTTTGGCATAGTCAGCGATGAAATCATAATCGTCCAGGAGCCGTTCGCTGAACCAAGCGAACTGTGCTTGATTGAGTGTCACCACTCCGACAATGTCGGCATCGGTGACTTCGGGCGCGCTTGCTTTGCGCTCAAATCTTGCTTTGAAGTTCATGTATAACCTCCGTATAATTGTTTTAGTCGTTCTTTATCCGCATCGGTGAAGGTAACGCCGAATGCAGAAGAAATATTCTGTAGCGGATCGTGTTCCTCATCTGCATTGAGGAAGCAGTCCGCATAGGTTCTGTAGAAGTTTTCCTCGCTCTCCTTACCGATGAGGCAGGAGATGTAGATTGTCTTTGCCAGCGAGGTATCCGTCCCGGACACACCGCATTCGGCAAAGGTTGTTTCGATCACGGAAAGCTCTGCATTGTACTGTTCCATGCGTTCCCGGTATTCTGCGGGCATTGCCGAGTACACCATATCAGGGCTGACGATTTCTGCGGCACCGCCACCTGCCATCCAGCCGAAGAGTCCGTACACGGCAATCACGGGAAGCAGTACAATGAACAGGGCGATTCCGACCACATAGCCGAGGAACTTCCGTCCGTTTTTATCTCCGGCAAGGATCGCAAGCACCTTCTTGACGACCTTTGCCACTACTGCGCCTACTGCGACACACACCTTCCTTCGTATAAGATTTTTTGTTTTTCGGAATACTGACTTTATGTCATATTACAATTATCACGCCACAGCCAAACGGCTTATCCGCGAGGGCAAGCTGATCCGATGGTACATTGCCGACCGTTACCGCAGCATTGCTCCCGCACTCGTTCTTGTTTTTGATGACGACCTTCATCCTGTCATGCCGATCCGTGAGTATCGGTGGGAGGAGTATCTTCCGCTCCTGAAGAATCTTCCGTAGGTGCTTCATCTTCCGCCCGCATTGCCGAACAGTTTTGCCTTGTATTCGGGAGCGATGACTTGCAGAAGGTATCTTTCATTTCCGCATTTGAACAGGCAGGTGCCGCGCTCGGGATACTTGATGAGGTCGTATTCCGATTCCTCAAGCTGCAGAGCGTCCATATAATCACGGGGATTGACATTACCGCCGTTGAAAAGGAACTGGTGCGTCGGGATAGAAAAGAGGGGTTTTGTCATCTCCTTGATTTCCGGTAATAAAAAGTCTTCGACGTTTTGAGACGCCAGAAGAATCGAGGAATCTTTTTTTCGCACTCGTTTGGAAGCGTTGCGGATATATTCGATTGCCGTCAGGTTGGTCAAAAAGAGGTAAAGCTCATCAATGGAAGCTGCCGTATTGCCTTTCGTGAGGAGCTTATGGTTCATATACGAGAGAATGTTGAACAGCATCGCATTCTTGAGCTTCATATTGGCTTCCATGAGTCCTTTGACCCCGAACACGATGAAACGGTCGTCGCTTATGTTGGTATGCCCGTTGAAGAACTTGCTTTCCGCACCGACACACATGGAATGGAGACCGAGGCAGAGTTCCCGAAGCAAATCCTCTGTAAACAAGGATTTTGAACCTTTCTCGTATCGCTGATATTCACTTTCCACCATGGCATACAGATCCGCCATGACAGGATAGTCATCGGCTTTCAGCTTATCGTAGTCGGTATTGTCTGTGATGCCGAATTTGGCATAGAGGCGGGAGAGCAGAATTTCAAGCGCGTCGATCTGTGCGTCGTCAAAATCTTTATAGACTCTGCAAAAGTCCTTGAGGTAAGAGATGTGTTGCGAGAGTCGGGTGGCTTTGCGGAATGCCTCGGGCGAGTCCGTATCGGCTTCGCCCCCGTTGTCCGACCATTCTTTTGGCTCGAGTGGGTTTATGATATATTCGCCGGTCATAAGATCTACATAGCAACCGCCGAGATTGTCACAGAGGTCTTTGTATTCCTGCTCGGCATCCAGGCAGATGACAGACTTTCCGGACATTCTCGTGTTGGTCAAAATGAGTTTTAACAGGTACGACTTGCCCTGACCGGAGTTGCCGAGAATGAGAATGTTGCTGTTGGTCTTGTCATCGGCACGCTGATCAAAGTCCGCTATGATGTTGGTACCGAATTTATCCTTGCCGAGATAAAAGCCGTTTTTGTCGGTCTTGCCGGAGTAGTTGAACGGAAACAGGTTTGCGACCGCCGACGCCGGAAGGACGCGCTCATATTGTGTGCCGAAGATGTTGTAGCCACACGGCATACAGGCAATGAAGCCTTCCTTCTGCCGCATAGACAGATGATCGACTGAAATCTTTTCGCGCGTCATCTCCATGGAGACATCCGATTGCAGTTCGCGGAGCTTATCCAGATTTCCGGCAGACAGCTCGATGAAGACAGCGCAATGCAGAAGAGGCTCACGGTTCTTTCGCAGTTCTCCGAGCAGCTCCACCACATCACCGAGGTTGCCTTCTCCCGTGACCGAATCTTCAAGGTCGTTGGAGTTTGCAAGGAGCTTATTTTTGCGGCTCGCGTTTTGCAGAATCTTTCGTTGCTCCACGCCGTCTACCAATCGGGTGTACAGGTGAACGGTCACTGCTTCCTTGTCACCGAAACGGGCGAGAAGTGCCTGATCGCTTGTCTGCGGCGGATACTCTCGTATCGCCCAGACAGAGCGATAGCTGTCCCCGCAGATGAAGTGATCCACATTGAAGCGGATGGCAGAGGGGACCGCCATGTCGAAGAAGTCTTTTACATAGGCTTCGCTGTGTGCGGCTTCTTCGGGAAGTTGTTTTTTCTTTGCCATAAGAGTTCCTTTCATAAAGAAAAACCGCACCTCTGCTGAAGTGCGGTTATCGTAGTTATTTGGTTAATCAAAGCATGGTCTGCCCGCCGGATTGTGTCTGTACAATATCGTCCAGCAGTTCAATGCGCGTCCTGAGTGCATTTGCCAGGGTATCAACCCGTATCGGTTCCATATACTCGGATTTTTCATACAGCTCTCTTGCAAAGTCTTCAATGCCGTCGAGAGCGGACAGGTCCAGCCATGAGAAGTCGGTCACAAGTTCCAGATTCTCTGTGGGATTCTTCTTCCACAACGGGGTTTTGATATTGCTGTCATCGTCTGCGTGTATCTCACCCACGACACGGTTGAACCACATGGAATTGCCGTTGTCGTAAAGCGGAGCAACGCCGACCCATTCCAGTGTGACCGCCTTGCGGATCAGTCCGAAGTTGTTCAGGTGCCGGTCTTCGTTGACAATCAGATAATCCAGCACAAGCATCTGTTCCAGCTTTTCGCGGGCATCGACAATGCCGAGCTTTTCGCAGCATTCGATATAAAATTCATATTCCGATTGCTCGTTCCGCTTTTTGAACGCACTCATAACCTGTGCCGCCGCAACAAGGTCGGTTTCGGGAGTGATAAAATCCTCGCACCCGGAGCAGAACTCGCCGTGTTCCGCTATCAGTGTATACGGCACATGCGGGATGCCGAGCCGATTGGCAATCTCGGACGCAAGCACCTCGTTGTAGGCTTCCTGGCGATAGGGCGCACTGGAGTCCTTAAGAAGCACCCGCTTACCGTCGATGATCTTCCATTTTTTTTTGAGGTTTCCGTTTGCCGTGTTGTCGGGGGATACAAGGCTTGTGCTATCGGAGCCTGTGCCTTTGCCGAACAGGATATTGCCGATGTCCTCCGAGAAGGCATTTTCAAAGAAGTTTACCCGGTGCCAATCCAGCGGTTTATCGGTCGGAGAAATCCAGTATTGATCGGACAGGCTAAGTCCGAAGCACTTTTCGATCAGCTCCTGCGGGGAGGACAACTCCAGCTCCTCCAGCACATCGCGGATACCTTTCCGGCTTGCGGGAATGGAACGCTTTGTCCACCAGCGGTTGAGAGCTTTCCTTTCCACGCCGATTTTATTGTAAGTGCCGAGCGGCAGATGCTCTGCGTGATGAATTTTGCCGAGAGAGACGATGTTGGAATATTCGTCAAGTTCCAGATCCATGACCGGGATGTCGCGGTGCATAAGGGTATACAGCATGAGAATTTCTCCTTTCCTTGTGATTATTATTTTTTATTATACCATTTTTCTCTTGGAATTGCAAGAGAAATGATGTTAATAATGCGGCATCAGAAAAAATTAGTCCGGGATAATCCACTTTTTAATCATTCTTTCGCCGTCCACATCATCGATAGCGTCCTCAGTCATGTGACCGAAGTACCGCGAGAGGATACGCTTGATATCGTCCTTGGTCGCTCTGCGGCAGTCGAAGCCCTGATCGTTGATCTGCTTTTCGAGCCGATTCAGTGTTGCAAAGGACTGATCGTTTGCGTTTTTTACACGATAGGCGAACATGAATTCCCGCGCGGTGGACATCTGCAGCTGAATGTCGTCGAGAAATTTCATATCTTTGCGGAGCAGAAGCTGTACCTTGAGATTGGTTTCTTTTTCTGCCCTTCTTGCAAGGGAGAGCTTGTTGTACTCAAAATTCTCACGGGCATCCGAGCAGATGATCTCTATGTCGGGTTGCACCGACAGCAGCTGCATCAGATGCTGAATCTTGATGGCGACACTCTGTTCCGAGAGTACCGAGATGTTTGTCGGCTGTACAAGGAAATATACGATTTCACCTTGCGATTTGGTCTGAAGCCCGTTACGGGAAAAGTTGCTGATGCCGATCAGCTCGGCGGTGGATTGTTTTCGTTTAGCCATCTTCGCGCTCCTTCCAACTGAAATATTGCTGTGTGGAAACAAAGTACCGCCATGCGCGCCTGATAAAATCCAGCACCGAATACTCGTCCATCCGTATGGAGAGGAACGCATACCCGAGCGTCAGGGCGGCAGGAAGGATAAATCCGAGCTTTGCCCATGAAACCACCGATATGGTGAGAGCGATGGCAAGGATGATGACATCCTTCAGATTCCAGAACCACAGCTTTGCCTGAGTCCGCATATTCTGCGGGTAGATATACTGTTTTTGCATTTCTTTTCTGTTTTCCTCTCTGTATTATTTCTTTGCAATCGCCCGTCCGAGGTTGATCGCCGTTGTCGTCGTATGCACTGCACTCATCATGTTGACTCTCATGCTTGTGTCCAAACCGAACTGCTGTGCGATACGAGGCACTTCGTTTGCCGCCAGCATAACGCCAAGACCGAGAAGTGCGTGCGTCTGCATGGTAATCATGCCGAGCAACAGAAGCGTCGTCTGCATGAATGCCGTAAAGCAGATCGCAATAATCTGCTTGCACCATCCTGTAAAGCCTTCGCTGTAGCCTCTCGGAAGGCTGAATAGATACAGGCTCCCGACCGCAATCTGCGTCAGGAGAATACCGCCTCGCTTAATGTTGGAAAAGAAACATTTGATGACACAGTAGCCAAGGCAGATCAGCATCAGAAGTGCCAGCAATGAGTTTTTCGTTGATATTCCGGGCACCCCTATGATCGTAAGAGCCTGATGACTGAGCAGATCAAAGTTAACATTCATACCGACAACCTCACCGACGAGGTCTTTGGCAAAGGTATTCTGCAAATTGACCGCAAAGCGGAAGAGCTGCACCGGTACGACCGTGAAAAGGTTTACGGCGAGAAGTCCGTATAAAAACGGGAGAATCTGACGCTTGATGTTGATGCGTCCCATGGATTGATATTCAATGGCGATATCAAAGATGGCAACCGCCAGCCCCGCAATAAAGAGTCCCCAGCCGAACAAAGAGAAGAATTTCAGGGCGGCCTGCACCCATGACAGATCGAACAGGTTTGCGCCAAGCTCGGTCATCATCGTGAAGAAGTCTGCCAGGGCGTTATACACGGAGGTATAGAGCCAGTTCATGAACACGCCCCAGATGCTTCCCGATACGGTTTCCCATACGCCGGACAACGCAGAGCTGATGGCATTGCCGATTCCGCTGATGAGGTCTGATATCCAGTCAAACAATCACGCATTCCTCCTTTCATAAATATAGAGGGGAATAGTCCCTCCGTTTGAATCGCATTGTTTTGAAATTGAGATATTTCGTGCAAATCATTTCAGCATAAGTGAGATAAATAATACAGCCCGGACGGGAGAGTCCCGTCCGGGCTAAAACATCATTTCGTTGGTTACAGCGCCGTAACCGCACCGATAAAGATCGGTAAACCTGTGGCATTGTCCACAATTGCATAGACAAACGGTCGGTCAAGAATAACACTGCGGGCTTCTATCGCTGCTTCGTCCTTCATGCCGCCCCAGGTGATTGCCGCCGCTTTGGTTCCGTTGCGATCAACCTGAATGAATACCTTCTGACAGACCTCAGAACAGTAAATATTGCCGCGTTCTGAATAGCCGAGCTTTGAAAAATCCGCACTATCACTGAACATATCGATCATACCCATCGTCTTGAGAGTATCATTCAGCTTCATGCTTACGCTGTAGGTGAATTCGGGCATTTTCACCTTGACGGAGGCACTTTCACGCGAGTTCCAGAGGTTCATCCATCCGGCACCGTCCAGCGTACCAATATAATCGTAAATGTCCGTTCCTTGGTCGGGAAGCAGGGCAACAATGCTGTATCGGTCACCTGCATAATTCTTGGCAAATCCCTTGACACCATCCGTGGCAAAATAGGTGCGCTCCTCCGAGGAAAGCATCTGCACGGTCTTTTGCGTGCCGTCATAGTTGGTGAAGTGCCCGTCGCCGACATCTTTCTTTTCATATTTGGTTGCCCATTTGGCATCAAAGGTCAGTGCATTGATCAAATACATGACCGTGTCTGTATCGATCTTATCAATCATTTTTTCGATCATGCCGTCGGTGTGCTGCTTGCACCATGTGTTGATGTCCTTCAGCGTGGACTGATCGAATGGCGCCGCATAGATCTGCGCATCGTACCAGTCTGCATTTGCCTGCAGGAAGGATTCGTTGACATGGAGACGGTTTTCCTCATCGCGGAACCAAATAGAGTCAGCAAGATTCAGCTTGCAATCCTTGGCACGATAGAGTGAGGAGGTGTAGGCATACAGAGACCGATTGAGCGTATCGACATCCATGCCGAACGCCGCTTCCATCTGTGCCTTAGTCTCGCCGTCTGCTCCGTTTGCAATCATGGCAAGGCAGATGACAGCGGAAAGCGGAGAAACCAGGTCGTTTTCGCCGTCCTTGGTCAGGATTCCTTTGAACAATGTCATGGAAAAGTCCGCCATGGCGGTTTTGAAAGCCTCGCTGATCTCTCCGGTCTCGGTCGCCTTGCGCTCATAGTCTTTTGACAGCTCTGCGGCACTGATCTGCATCGCACAGGATGTGCAGAACAGAAGCATAATTCCAGCAAGCAACAGGCATAAGACTGAGGTAGATATTCGTTTCGTTTTCATGAGACGACTCCTTTCATTTGTGCGTATATATGTTCTTTCGCTATATAAGTAAAGATCTCCTGTACGTATATAACGCTCTTAATTATACCATTAATTCTCTCAATTTTCAACTGTAAAAAGCGCTACATCACTTCTTGCCTTTTCATATTCCGAGAATTTTCCACGGTATACTTGAATAAAGCTGTATTCGTCATGGGCTGTCCACCTCGCCGATGAAGTTGTATACGAGGCGGACATGAAAAGCCTTGCCCCTGCTGCACGCCGATGCCAGCCGCAAAGCCGGAGTTGTTTTGCCTTCGCCGGGGTTGCCCTGAATGATTGTGACTTTTCCGAACGGGATATACGGTTTCCACAGCCGGTCAACCTCCAGCAAAGGAACAACCGCCATGCTGATTACCCTGACCGATGCGTTCGGAACGGCAGAAGAAGAGATGGACAGTGGTTCCTGTTTTTCTTCTGCATTGATTGATTCGTTGCTCAAATTGAGACTCCTTTCTTTGAATTTTGAAACAAAAAACACCCAACTTTTCAGTTGAGTGCTTTTTGCAGATGTATGTTTCTGTGCTTTCACTTTCGCCAGATTAAGCTGTTTTTCTCTTGCGGACAACGAATACGGCAACTGTTACTCCAATTCCGAGAGCAATAAAGCCAATGATAATCCAAACCCAAGTATTCGTCGAATCGCTCGCCGAAATCGTGAACCGGGCGGTTGCATCACCGCTTGCCGATCGGATGGTAAGTGTGTGCTCGCCCTCCGCAAGCGTCTCAAGATAGCTTGCATTCAGTTCAACGATGATACCGCTATCTTGCCTTTCATAATTTTCGGAAGCGACGGTCTTTCCGTCCACAAGCACTTCGACAAAGTCGGAGAATGCCGCGTCGGAGCTGAAGGTCAGTCCGTTTTCATCGCCTTTCCTCCACTCACTGTTCGCTCCGTCAAGAATCGACGGCGCAAGCTTCTTTGTAACGGTGTCCTCGGAACGGATCTCCCGCTTTCCGTCTGCGTCGGCAAAAAGCTTTCCGCAGGCGGTACAACGCCAGTGCGCAGCAGTTCCCGTGCTTGCCGCCGTTGCAGGTACCGCATCTACCGTTTCCAGCCCGGTGTGATGGTTTGCATCCGGTTCGCCGTATTTTTCATGACAGACTTCACACTCCGCCTTATCGGTGCAGGTTGCCGTGCCGCCCTTATGTCCGTCCGCATGGATGACCGTGCCGGAGGAGAGCTTTTCTCCGCAACCCTTGCAATACGTGTCACCGGTATAACCGTTTTCGATGCAACTTTGAGGCTTGGCGTCCCGAATTTCCGTACCGCCTACATGATTTGTGGCGCTGAGTTTACCATAAGCACTGCGGCAGACTTCGCAAACCGCCTTCTCGCGGCAGGTCGCCGTGCCACCGGTGTGAACTGCTTTCGCATCTGTCGCATCACAGCGTGAACATTTATTCCAGTGGTGCGTTTCGTCGTGCTGTGCAATTGTGAAATTGTGCCCGAGCGTATCGTCGTACCCGGCATGACATACCGTGCAGACTGCCTGCTCGGTGCAGGTAGCTTTTCCGCCGGAACAATCATCGGTTTCAATGCCATTACAGCCGACTACCGTGCATTTGCGGGTGTGTGTACCATTGCCGTTCGATGTCCACTCGTTGAACGTATGCGCGGGCTTTGCCGCCGTAATAACATATCCGCACTCACAAACAACTGCTGTCAGGCAGTTGCCGTCGTCTTCTCCACTGTGCGCGGTTTTCCTATCTGTAACGGTGCAATTTTCATTTTGACAGATATGCCAATGGGCGGTTTCATCGTTCTGCCAATTTCCCGTGAAGCGATGACTCTTAGCCGCAATTACTTCCTCATTGCAGAATTTACAGTAAACAGGCGTTGTGCAGTCGTTATCATCCGCAAGCAGCGTATGCCCGTCGTTGACCGTTACGGTCATTTCGGCGGTGTTGCCCGCTTTGTCGGTAACAACTATTTTCTGCTTACCGTTTGCCGGAGAGAGAACAAAGCTGCCGTTTTCATCGAGCGTGACCGGCGTTCCGTTTACGGTGACGGTATCTGTATACTTCTCGTTAATTGTAACCGTCTGCGCTTCGCAGTAGGTCTTGCCGTCCTCAATACCGCTGATTACAGGCGGAATATTATCAAGCGTTATGCGGTCGGAACGAAGGTATGTTATGTTCAGACTCTCGTCAACAAGCATTACATAAACGATATATTCTCCGTTGGGTTCTATGCGGAACGGCTCATCATACGCACGGTACACAAGAGAGCCCAACTCCTCTTCGGAGAGATCCTGATCTGTTACCAAATAGGAGATAAACACAATTCCGCTGTTATCGGCGGCGTTTATCGTTACCTCCTGCGCATCCTTAAAGAACAGACCGGAGGTAAGCTCGTTAAGAAATTCGCTCCATTTATTTGTGCCTATGATAATTTCGCCCGTCGGCTTTTCGGTATCTTTCCATTTCGCTTTGAGCGTTATGTTCTCCGCAGGCATGGTTGCGGGAATTGCTTTGTCCCAGCCGATGAAGGTGTAGCCTTTTCTTGTCGGGTCAGCAGGGGCGACAATCGCCGTGCCGTAGTCCTGCGTAATCGGAGCAATTTCACTGCCGCCGGCGGTGTCAAAGGTGATCGTGTACGAATTAACCTTCCATTTTGCCGTGATGGTCATGTTTTCCGCGGGCATGGTTGTGGGAATTGCTTTGTCCCAGCCGATGAAAGTATATCCTTCTTTTGTCGGGTTGGCGGGAGCGGTGACTGCCGTACCATAGTCTTGTGTGATGGGCGCAACGGCACTGCCGCCGTTTGTATCAAAGGTGATGGTGTACTGATTGATTTTCCACTGCGCCGTGATGGTCACGTTTTCAGCAGGCATGGTTGCGGGAATCGCCTTGTCCCAGCCGATGAAGGTATATCCTTCTCTCGTCGGGTTGGCAGGAGCGGTGATCGCCGTGCCGTAGTTTTGCGTAATCGGGGCAATTTCGTTACCGCCGGCGGTGTCAAAGGTGATGGTGTAGCGGTTTGGTGTCCAGACCGGGTAGAGCGTGATTCCCGCATTTTCCGTGTATGTTCCGCCGAGCGGGTAGGTCTTGGTGCCGTCAGCGTTCCTCCAGCCGGTCTGCGTGTACCCGGTGCGGGTAAAGAGCGCGCCGGGAAGGGTCACGGTGGTGTCGTAGTCCTTGATGATCGTTGTGGAACTGCCCGTTCCATCGTTGCCGGGGGCAAAGATGACGCGATAGGTCCGCGCTTCAAAGCGGAGATATGTCTTGTCTTTATAGGTTTCATCGCTGATCTCCGTAGCATCGGAGCCGTCCGCGGCATTGCCCGCGAGCATCCGCATACCGGGGATCAGGTCGGCAATGACGGTATGTGCGCCGTTCCGATACAGCGCGGAGGGATCGCCGATCAGCGTGAGCGTGCCGCCCTTCACGACCAGTCTGTTATCGTAAGTTCCCAAAGCGCCGGAAGCCGTTCCCCGGCTGTCAAGCACAATGTCGCCGCTCTCAATGATAATATCGTTTTTGTTTTCGATCCACCCGGCGCGCAGTGCCCCGGTCCCTTTGATGAGAAGGTCGCCACCCGTGTGGCTGATCCCGCGCTTGTCGTTTTCAAAAACGTTGTTTCCGATGAGTACCACGGTCAGGGTGTCGGGGAGGTCCGTTGCGCCGAGCATCTGCTGCCCGGTCAGCGTCACGCCGTTCAGCGTCAGTGTCTTGGCAGCGTCGTCATAGGATACTGTACCGTCGCCGTATACGTCACCTGCGTTTTCATTGTTTATGTAAAGGAGAATGCCGCTTGCCGAGTAATAGTATACGCGGTATTCGTAAACGATCCTGCCGTTCCCCTCAAACCGGAGACCGCTGAAGGTTCCCGCGTTGAACGCATGGTAGACCACATCGGTGAAGATAGTTCCGGTAGCGGAGCCGGTGATTTTTGTGCCGTCCGCCGTACAGACGGTGCCTTCGATCCTGCCGCCAAGCGCCCGGAAGTCTATGTTGTCGCCGAGGTAGAGAGCATTGCATCTCGGGTCGGTGCTACGGCATCCGGTGATCTTTCCGCCGGTCATCACGGCTTGCGCCGAGGAGGACAGCGAACGGACCCCGCCGCCCTGCCATGCTTCACAATCGCTGATAACAGTTCCGCCCAGTTCAAAGGCGGTAAAGTCGAACGTCGCAATGCCGCCGCCCGCTGTGATTGCCGAGCACTCCGAAATCGTACCGCCCGCCAGTGTCAGCGTGCCGCCGTCCGCGCAGATACCGCCGCCGTTCCATGCAGAGCAGTCCTTGATGCTGCCGCCCTTCATGAGGAAGGCGCCGCCGGTACTTACCAGAACGCCGCCGCCGTTTCCGATCACGTGGCAGTCGCGGATGGTCCCGCCGTACATGGTGAATGCGCCTTCCGCACCGACGCCGTGTCCGAATTTTTCAATAACGCCGCCGTACATGAGAAATTCCGCGCCGTTCATGACCCGGATGCCGGTCCGGTCGGAATCTCCGTTGGCGCTGCCCCGGATCGTGCCTCCGAAGAGCGTGAGCTTGCCGGCCTGATATTTTTTTTCGACCGCGATGCCGTCCTTCGGGAAGACGATCTTGCCCTGTCCCGTGCAGTCGGTGATTATCAGCTCGCCCTTGGTGATCTTTATGCAGGCGTTTTCCGTCAGCGTGATCGTTTTGCCGTGCAGGCAAAGGCGCATGCAGTCCGAGAAAGAGCCGTTGTACTCCCTGTCAAGCGTTACATCGTCCGTCAGGTACCAGTAACCGTCCTTGATTGTGGAGTAGATGACGCTGTTGTAGTTACAGGGAAGGTCGTCGGTCCCGGCCCACGGTGCCCAGCCCATGTCGATGTGCGACGTGTGGTCGCCGACAGCGGTATTCCCGCCGCAGACGCAGTGGTAGTGGTCAAGTCGCATGACGATCCCGGAGGTTTCTTCGTCATAGGCAAAGATATAACCCTCCCATGCGTTCCGCGTAGTGATAAAATGCGTCAGGTCGGCGGCTGTCAGTGTGTAGTTTTCGCCCCCGATGAGCCGGACGGGATTGGTTTTGATTCTGGTCGCCATGGCTTCCTGCAAATTCCATCCCACATTGAACGAGATCTGCAAGTCCTTGTCAAGGGTCCCGTTTATCCGGACGGGCGGGTACTCATATTTCCTCGGGTTGCTTACAAAAGACCAGATGGCACCGTAATCAATCAGAATGTCATCTCCCCATGTTTCCCCGGTATCCGGGTTCTGATAGCGGTTGCCGGAGAACCGGATGTTGCCGGAAAGGTAGAGCGTCGATCCCGAATTGATGTGGATTCCCGCGCCGGAACCGCTCGCGGAGGAAACGCAGTCCGTCACTGCGGCGTTCCCGGAAAGGTAGACCTGCGTGCCTCTTCCATATGCGCCGTGCAGGGAAATGCCGGATTCCCGGCAGGCGGTGATGTGCGCATTGCCGGTCATACGGAAGGTTCCGCTGACCCCGACGCCGCACAGGAAGTCCCGGATGGTTCCCCCGTACATAGTGAGGGTCGCGTCCTGTGTGACGGAGATACCTTTTGTATCCGCACCCACGATGGTGCCGTTCCCTCCGCAATCGGTAATGGTCAGTGCGTTGCTTCCCTTCACGGTGAGCATATACCGGTTTTCCGGAATACTGCTGCCCGCCCGGATCTTCTTTCCATTCAGACAGATGTTCACACTTTCATTGATTTCGAACTGCCCGTCGATGAGAATGTCGTTTTTGAGATAGTAGTTGCCCGCCGTCGTGGGGAGCGAGTCGGTTTTGTCCCATGCCGTCCATTCCACCGCTGTATGCGAGGTATGCCCGTCAAAGTCCGCGTCCCCACCGCAGACGCAGTGGCCGTGCTCTACCCAGAGCGCCGTAAGCGAGTTCACCTCGTTCGGAACCGCGTCGCCGGGAGCGTAAAGTTCTCCGTTGTCTCCGCGCCACATGAAATAGGTGCCGGTGTTGCCGTCGGGACGGGTCAGTCCCTCCTTTGTCGGTGCGAGAAAGGTAACGGCAGGGTAAGAGGGGTCCAGCACCTCGATGTTTTTGACGACGATGCTGATGTCACCGGTAGTCCCGCCGATGCTGCCGCCGTTCAGGTTCAGGGTAACGGCTTTCATGTAGTTCTGCGGGTACTCCATTCCGTAGGCAAGCGCGATCTCCAGAACCGGACGGTATGCTGTCATCCTGGTCGCTCTGTCCGGAGGGTACGAATAGAAACCGGAGCCGCCGCCTGAACGTACGACGCGGAACTCCCTGGTAGCATTCGGATTCGTATCCTGGCACCAGGAGTCCTGTGTGCTGACGATACCGTCTGCCTCGACCATGTCATAACTGTTTTTGATAAACCCGGAATTCTTTTCGAAGATGCGCTGCCACTCGTTGTTGAAGGGGCCGGTGTCGTAACGCGCTCCGCCCGAGGGGGCGTGGATGTAATACGGCACCCCGTTATACTCTGTGAGATTTCGGAAGATCAGGTCCTTCTTATTCAGCTCATTCCACGACACGGTGTGCGTGATGTTGTATTCGGAAATAAACAACGAATGTTCGTATTCCATTTCCGATTCCGTCGGCACCATTGCCTGCAAAAGCGTGTATGCGCTGACGGTGCCCGCGTAGGTGAAGGGCACATAGTGCAGCGTTTTGTCGGGCAACTTGTCGTTCACGGTCCCGGGGATCCCGGTTCCCGACAGGTCAAACCAGTAGGTTCTGCCTGTCTCCAGGTCAAACTGCTCCGCTGTCGCGTTCGCCGCATTTGCCGCCGAAACGGCAAAGGGCAGGGCAAAAAGCAGGACAACCGTCAGGGCAAACAGGATGAGCGGCAGTCGTTTCTTCATTTCTCGTTACCTCCGTTATGTAAACTTAATCAAGAGCGGTTATTGTGATTGTGCCTTTGAAGCTTTCGAGACGGGTATTGTATGCCGACTGTTCAAACATGAAGTACAGCGTTATATCCTCGTCTGAGGCGTCGTAAATTCTGGTGAAATTAAAGGAATGTTGATCCCTGGTTTGCGGTATTTTTGCCCCGTCCCTTTTTATTCGCGTAAGCTCCCTGCACAGATCGTCATCATAACCGTCTGTCATCTGAATAGAGTAATTACCGCTGTTGTTGGACTCGTTTGATACCACCTGGAGAGAGCCGCTTATGGTGACGCTGTAAACATGACCTTTTTTGAGCGTAATCTTATCAAGATAAGTGGATATCAGGTCTCCGCTGTTTACCTTTTCATAGACGCTTAAAGCTGCGGTGCCGTTATTGAGAAATACTCTCGGAATTCTTGTTTCTGCATAAAAATATCCGGAGCAGGCGCCGTTCTGACCGGGGTCGCCCTTGTCGCCTTTATCTCCCTTATCTCCTTTATCGCCCTTGTCGCCTTTTTCACCGGTGTCACCTTTTTCGCCTTTTCCGCCGTTAACACCGTTTGTGCCGTCTGTTCCGGCAGCCTTCACGCCCGTATCGGTTTCTCCGATCCACCAGTTGCCGTTTTCTCCGATGAAGGGGGTGTTACCGTCCCTACCGTCTTGCCCGTTTATGCCGTCTTTACCGTTTATACCATCCTTGCCGTCGGCTCCGTCTTTACCGTTTATGCCGTCTTTACCGTTTATACCATCCTTGCCGTCGGCTCCGTCTTTTCCGTTTATACCGTCTTTACCGTCAGCGCCGTCTCTGCCATCCGCACCTTTTAATGCGGTAAGCTCGTAAAGGTTCAGCCATATTTCATCGCCGACATAACGCCACTGCAGGGTGTTTTCGCTTACACGGAATTCCGGCGTTTTTCCGTTTGCTCCGTCCTTACCGTTCTGCCCGGCGGGGCCTGTAATATCGGCTATCGCCACAAGGTTCTGCCACTCGTCGCCCTCATAGCGCCACTGTATGTATTCTGTTGTTCGTTGTACCTCTATGCTTTTGCCGTTAATGCCGTCTTTGCCGTCTTTACCGTTTGTACCGTTTATTCCGTCCTTGCCGTTTTTTCCATCGGTTCCGTTCCTGCCATTGATGCCGTCCTTACCGTCGATACCGTCCTTGCCGTCGGCACCATCTTTGCCGTTTTCTCCGGCAGAACCTCTCAGCTCGTCAAGAGCCACAAGGTCGTGCCAATCGGTTTCATCGCTGTATTTCCACTGGATAGCAGTGCCGTTGTTTCGCACCTCCAGCCGATCCGATGCCGGACTTGCCGGCTGTTTGCCGCATCCGGCAGAAAAGATAAGCCCCAGCATCATAAGCATACATGTGATTCCAAGTAACCATTTTTTCATTTCTCGTTCCCTCCGTTCAAGTATTGCGAGCGGTATTTATCTGCAAACAGGCCAACGCCCTGTTTTAAGACCTCCATCTGGGTTTTCAGGTAGTATTCGTCCTCAAACATCGCGTAGTGAACGCACGCACGGACGAAGATAAAAATCAACGGCGTGATGATCGTATAAGGAATCCCGATCTTCGGCTCAAGCAGCTTTGCATATTCGGTATATCTTTCGTTGACGCCCTCAAAGAATTTCTTGCCGTGCTCGATATACTTCGGGTGCGTATACACCTGATACATCAGCCGATACTTCTTGCCGTGCTCGCGCGCCGTCCAATACGGCACCTCCGCCACAAACCTGACCACATCCTTCGGGTCGGTGGGGGCTTTCGCCATAAATTCGTCTTCGACCATTTCCATACAATAGGCGGTGGACTGGATAATCAGGTCATCAAGGTTATCAAAATACAGATAGAGATTTCCGGGCGTACACCCGCACGCCTTTGCCAATGCTTTCATGCCGGTTCCGGTCAATCCGTTTTCGGCGTAGCATTCAAAGCATTTCTCCATCCATTCCACTTTTTTTGCATTATGTTGTTCCTGTCGCGGGTTTGTCACTGCTTTGTCTCCTTTTCTCTGACAATGAATATTCATTCATTCATATTGCCATTATATCATAGGCTCAAAGAAAAAGCAATAAGAAAAATCGCTGTTCAAAAAACATTTTGCGCAAAAATCCGTATCGACGTTCAATATATTATCGGAATCGGCTGTTATGCGCCCACCATTGTTTGTTATCCAAGCTTTCATTGACTTCAAAACACTTACAGAGTGCTGATTCAGGCGCAACACGGGGCAAATAAAAGCCCCGTGTCATTTGGATTATTTCACTTTTTTGCTCGCGTCTTTATCCAAGTATCTCCCAGATATACAGCGGACAGGTCAGTGAGAAGACCAGGGTGGCGAGAAGAATCGCCGGAGCTGATAGTGATAGGTAATCCCTTGATGATATCTCAGGATTTCCCCCCACTTCACACCGTACGTGAGAGTTTCCCCTCATACGGCGTTCCATCGTCAACAGAGATTAAAGTAATTTATACAATTTCAAAGACAGACCTGTTCAAATGCTTTCCAACCCTATAATTCCTCTGAGTTTGTTGACCCTTTCAACCTGCTTTTGGCTTAGATTGAGAATTTCCTTGTAATTCTCAATCGTTTCTTTCCTTATGGCGTGTATCAGAGAGTGAACGCTCTTATCCACAAGGATTAAATTACCGTAGGCATCATTGCCACCTCGTGCTTTAGGTATTTTGTGGTGGCAGTGTATCCTATTTGTTTCCATCGGGACATTCAGAACCGCACATTTCCCTTGTTGGGCGCAGTACAACGATAATCTGTTGTCGTTGTATTCAATGCTGCCGTCAGCGGGATGCCGCATAAGATAGTGTAGAATGCTCACATTGACTTTTTCAAGCCGCTTATGGATTTCTGCACGTCCTGCGACTGTGTACTTGTTGATTATACGCTTTTTGTCCATAGGATTTTTATGTTGCACATAAGCAATCGGTACAATAGGCGTATTACCCAAATATCGTATTTCCTTGCTCTGTGCGTAATGGATATACACAGGACTTTTTAAAGGTTTTACAATGCTCTTTTTGAGTTGGTTTTCGAGTTTTCCTCTTACGGAATTTTTGACTAAGAAAGCTATTTCGGAAAAATCGCGGCTTACGTGCGTAGCAAACTTGTAATAGTTGTGCCACCCCATAACCAATGAATTATAGTGAACTATCGTTTTCTTTTGTTCATCGGAACTAAGATGTTTGATGTCCCTCATTGCTTCTACCGCTTGCTTTTTGATTCGTGCTTTTGACTTGTCGGACATATGTGACTGCACGGCATATTTTGCCTGTCCGGTTGCTTTTTTACCTTTGCGGACAACTTTCATCTTAAATCCGAGAAATTCGGAATAATGCTTTTTCAAGTTCACAATTTTTGACTTGTCAGGGCTGATATCAAGACCCAAGCGCTCTTTTAGCCAAGATTTTGTCGCTGTAAACATGTTTTCAGCGTCTTTCCTGTATCGGCAAAAGATTTTGAAATCGTCTGCATATCGGACAATATAGCATTCCTTCAGGTTGGTATTACGCAATTCAGCATAGACATTGCTTTTGTCGGGCGTTCCATTTCTCAGCGTTCTGCATTTATATGGGTATTTCGTAGGAACATTCTCCCATTGAGAGGCAACCCACCAGTCCAGTTCGTTAAGAACGATATTGGAGAGCAGTGGCGAAATGATACCGCCTTGTGGCGTTCCTTTTTCAGGGAAACCTATCCCTGCAACCTCTGCTTTCAGCATTGCTGAAATAATAGAAAGTAACCTCTTATCACGTATGCCCAGCGTCCACATTTGCTTCAATAATTTGCCGTGATTGACATTATCGAAAAATCCTTTGATATCAATGTCAACGACATAGTGTAAGTGCTGTCCCTGCATAAACTTGTATGCTTGTGAAATTGCGTGTTCCGCACCACGATTGGGGCGGAAACCGTTACTTCGCTTGAAGAACTTTGCTTCACAAATTGGTTCTAACACCTGTAACACACATTGCTGTATCAGCCTGTCCATTATTGTCGGAATACCAAGCGGACGGGTTTTTCCGTTGTTTTTCGGTATTTCTACTCTGCGGACAGCCTGTGGAACATAGTAGTCCAGCCGTTTTTGCACATATCCGATTAGTTTTTCAGGTTCCCACTTTTCCAAATGGGTGATGGTTTTCTTGTCCACGCCTGCGGTCTTGCTCCCTGTGTTCTTCTTGATGTTGCGATAGGCAAGCAGTATATTCTGTGGATTTGTAATCAGTCCCATTAGATTCTTAATTTCTTTGGAATTTTCACTGTCTGCATACAGCTTGTCAAGCACTTTTTGAAAATCATAGTATTCAATGTTCCGCAGGGCGGAGATTTTAGGTGGCTTTGTCTTTGTCAAAGTCAGCATACCCCCCTTTTGCAAGAGTTTGCTTTTCTTAGTCATACTCGAACCTTTGATTGTTGTATATTTACTTGTTTTTACTGTTGACGACTTGAGCCTATCCCTCCACGGTTTGTTATCACCGCTTCACAGGTACTATGGCTCTGCTCTCAGCCGAATAAATACAGGTTATACAAAGTTGCTTTCCCTGTAAACGCTTCATCGTGTGTAATCACTCCACGTTTCGACCTTTCCACGTTCCGATATTCCTATCATAAAATCTACCCTTAGGTGTCCCTCTAAGCCTGTATGCTTGGCACTGCCTGTAACAGTGCAAGGTATTTCATAAATGGAAATTTTACTTTACCTCACATACCCGCCACTTTGGGCGTATGCACATTTCTATGCACCATTCGTATAGACTCGTTAATTCGGGTTATTCGTCGGTGAACTTGCTACTTTTCACATTCTCACCATAGATAGATATAGACCTCCGGCACATAGGTAGCACAATCTGCCTCCAAATCGCTTTCCTCATCTGCATTTTGCAATGGTAGGGCTACTCTCTGCCGACTTCAACGGGCTTTGCACACTTGATATTCTTACATACACCAAGTGCACACCGTAGTATTAAGGCAGGCGTTTCAGGGCGTTACTCCGTCATTCCACCTGTCGGAATATCAGTTCTTCAAGAACTGCGTTTTTATTATGGAAGCTCCTTTCAATCTTTCATATATCACGCAACTTGCGCCTAACCTTTTCAGTTAGGAACGTGTCGCACTCCATTCAAACTGTCCATGCTTGCGGTAATCAAGGTAGGCAGTCGAAACCTTTACGAAAAACAGCACAGCGAGGACGAGGTCGATGATCGGGAAAATGACCTTGTTGACAACTGACTTGATCTGGCCGCGTGCCGCAATCCAGGTATCTTCCACAGCACCCGCAACATCACCTTCCGCCGCAAAAGCGGTTACGCTCATCACGCTGACAAGCATAAGTATCGCAAACACCGTGAGAAGAATCTTTTTTGTTTTCTGTTTCATTTGAAACCTTCCTTTCTTTGTTTAATTGCCGACATAGTAGTCGTCATAGATGGTACCGTCAATGGTCAGCGTGTTAGCGTTGCAGACTGCCGTAATCATTCCGGCAGGAGTCCAGATCTGCGTTGCGGTGACAGAGACAGTATAATTGCCATCCTGCACATACACCGGAATGAAATGCACACGCTCATCTTTATCCGCATTGGGGTTAGCGGCAAATTGATAGATACCGCCGACTTTTTCAAGGGTGCGGTACTTTTCGCTTGCAACAGAATACCCGAACTCCGGGAAAGTTGCGTACACGCTCTGTGCTTCCGTATAGGCATCTGTGCCGGGCATGATATAGCCGGACTTTGCAATCAACGAAGGATTCCACGAAAGTGCAATACCATAACCGGATTTCATCTTCCATGTCGCTCCGATCTTTTCAGCGGTCAAACAACCCGAACCGGGTGTTACTGTGGGAGTTGTGTTACCAACCGTAATGCCGTAGGATTTCAACGCCAATCTGCTATTCTCATATACCCACATATTCCATGTCGCCGAGCCTGCTTTTGCTGTAGGTGCAGTCGCATTGGGCGAGTATCCGGCAGGAGCATTCTTTTCAAATCTCGTGTTGGGTGTCTGCGAAAAATTGTAATCCGTCGCAACGACAGCATATTCGGTCGTGTTGTTGTCGCTGTTCTGTTCCTTAGCTGCGTTCGCATGGCTTACCGTACCCTTACAGTAGAAAGTCGTTCCGGCACTCTCTGCCGGGACAACCCATTTGAAATAGACAAGATTTCTGCCGTTTGCGGGAATTACAACCTTATCCCAATCCTGCTGAGAGATCGTTTTCACCTTGCCACCATCGAGGTAGTAAACAAGGAAATTGAACGACACATTATCTTCGGGCAGAACATCCGATGAGCCTTCGTTGTTCACATAGAAGCTCGAAATGACCTGCGCTCCCTCTGTGTATTCGCCGTTTACGGATACAACGGATGTGGATGTTTCAACAACCTTTTTCACATTATAGGTTGCCGAAGTGGAGTTGTTGCCCGTGCGGGTTTCACTTTCGTGATCTGCCCAATTGATTCTTGCAACAAGTGTCTGTGTGCCGAGACTCGCGCCGACATTCAAGCCGAATACGATATTCTGCACACCGTATGCGCTGAAGTTGACCGTTGTCGAATAGATGACTTCACCGTTCAATAACACTTCAACAGGGATATTCGCGTAAGGCAGATTTCTGTCCCAATTGTCCACCCGGAACTTGACCGTGACCTTGCCGTACTGTTCGATCTCGTCCGGTGTAACTGTCAGGTCGGATGCTGAAAAGTCGTAGTTGCGTTCTTGCCATACGGCATAGAGTGTTACATCTTCCTCGGCGGTATAAGTTGCGCCGGGGGCGTAAGCGATGGAGGTTGCCGAACTGTCAGTCGCCCAACCGAGGAATACATGATTCGGTCTTGTGGGAATCGCAACCGTCAGGATGAGATTCTGCCCGTGTGTCTTTTTCTGCGGATTGGGAGCATTCGTGCCGCCGTTGGCATCAAAGGACACGGTATAGGTGTTGATTTTCCATACCGCATAGAGCGTCACACCCTCATTTGCGGTATAGTTGCCTCCCGCCTGATAGTCTGCCGTTGTTGCCGTCGAAGTGGTTGCCCACCCCTTGAAAGTGTAACCGTACCTCGTGGGAATTGTGGAAGTCAGGATCAAAGTGACATCCTCGGTCTTGATCTGACTTGCAGGGGTGTTTCCACCGCCATTGGCGTCATAGATGACAGTGTAAGTTTTGGGTACATATCGCCAGACGGCGTATAGCGTTATACTTGCCTCATCTGTATATCTCTCGCCGGGAGCGTAATTTGTGAGCATTGTCGTCGGATCGGTTGACCACCCCAAAAATTCATATCCGGCTCTTGTCGGTTTGACCGCAGAGAGCGTCAGCGGTACTCCGTAGGTTTTGCTTTGACTTGCCGGAGCGCCTGTGCCGCCGTTCGCATCATACCGAATGGTGTAGGTTTCGGGATTATACTGCCACACCGCATACAGGGTTATATCGGAGTTGTCCGTGTAACTACCACCGGCTGTGTAACTTGCAGAGGTGGCGTTTCTGTCTTTTGACCAGCCCAGAAACAGATAGTTTCTGCGGGTCGGCTGTATGGTTGTCAGAGTCAGAGTTACACCGTAGGTCTTGGTCTGTCTGCCGGGCGCACCCGTGCCTCCGTTAGCGTCGTAACTGACCGTATAGGTTGCAGGCTTGTACCTCCAGACCGCAAACAGCGTAACCGACACATTGCCCGTATAGCTGCCTCCTGCGGTGTAAGTTGCCGTCGTTGCCGAACTGCTTGTAGACCATCCGAGAAATTCATAATTGAATCTGTACGGAATGGTCGAGGAGAGCGTCAGCGTCACCCCGTGAACCTTTGTTTGCGATGCCGGAGCATTGGAACCTCCATTAGCATTGTAACTTATGGTGTAGGTCTGTGACGTAGTTTTGGTGTATCCGCAAAGGCTGCAGGTCGATACCACCTGTCCGTTCGATGTTGTGCTTGTAAAAGTGTGATTTTCATAGCTTACCGAACCGATTGTCGTATCGCAATTCGTGCAATGCGAATATTTCCTGTGTTGACTTGCAGAATACTGCTCATATCGGGTTGTTGTTTTGTGGCTTGCGTACTCGGTCGTGCTGTAGTCGCCGTAGTTGCATTCCTTCACCCGCTTGTGCTGACCTGTGCTGTAATACTCCCACGCGCCGTAGCTGAACGGACCGTGCGTGGTGCCGGAGGCAATTGTGACACCGCAGTTTTTACAAACGGTTTTCCACTCACAGCCGGTTGTCCACTTCTTCTCGGTCGAGGTGTGAGCACATTCCCAAAGAGCATACAGCGTCACACTCGCGTTTGCGGTATATTTTCCGCCGGGCTGATACTGCGCACCGGGCATGAACTTGTTCGTTGCCCAGCCCTTGAAGGTATAACCCGTGCGGCGGGGCGATACAGGAGACAGCGTCAGCGTGACATTTTCGGTTTTGGTCTGACTGCCCGGCGCGCCGCTGCCGCCGTTTGCGTCATACGAAACGGTATAGGTTGCGGGTGCGTTTTTCTGCCAAACTGCGTAAAAGGTACGGTCGGCATTTGCATAATACCATTCGCCCGGCTGATACGATGCGCTTGTCGCTGATGGCGAGGTGCTCCATCCGAGAAAGGTATAACCGCTTCTTGTCGGTTCAACCCTTGAGATGAGCATTTTGATGCCGTGTGTTTTCGTCTGTGACCCCGGACTGCCCGACCCGCCGTTGGCATTATAACTGATGGTATAAGTCTTGGCTGACCAGACTGCATACAGCGTCGTGTTTGCATTCGTATAGAATGTTGATCCCGGCTGATATGCCGCATAGGAAGCGGAAGAACTCGTTCCCCAGCCCTTGAAGGTGTATCCTGTGCGAGAAGGCGTTGCGGTTGGCAAGGTTGCATTGGTGAAATGCTTTTTCGTGATACTCGACGGCGCACCCGAACCGCCATTCGCATTGAATGAGATGGTATAAGTGCTTTCGTAGTAATACACCGTTGCGGAGCTGCTTTCCGATGAAAAGCTGCCCGAGACCGACGACTTAGACGGTGTATATCCGCTGATCGTCGGAGAGTAGATGGTGTAGCTTGAACCGCGCTTTCCGTAAGCGGTTTTGTCCACTGTCGCTGTTCTGCGCGATGCGCCGTACACATAATGGACGACCATTTTGCAGGCTTTTTCATAGTAAACAGTATAACTCCCTGAGCCATGTCGAACATAGTTGGATGCGGGAAAGCGCCAAGAGATCATCTTTCCTGTTACTACAGAATCATTTGAATCTGATAAAACATAGCCATCATAGGACGGTGAGGTTACGCGAAGAGCTTCTCTGACAGTAGCTTCGGCATCTACCTGTCCAGAGTTCGTTCCTAACGTTTTTCCGTCTTTGGTTTTATAGGTTATCGTGTAATTCATCGGGTAGCTGTACGCCGACACCGGAAGCGAAATGACCCCGACAAGCGTCATAACCACAAGGAGGAGCGACAGAATTCTGATTGCGTTTTTCTTCATTCGCCTCCTCCTTTCACACCGGGGATAATGGCGACATCGCCGTCAATGCCGGGTTTGTCATCCCGGCTCCCGTCAACGGGCTGTTCGACATCGATGTGGACATCCCCGGTACCGGGCTTGCTGTCATCCGGCTTGTCCGTTTCCGTTCCGCTATCCGAATCAATCGGAGGGATTACGGGATCGGGATCATCCGGCTTTTCCGGGGGAGTGGTGATGTCAGTCGAAGGTTCCACGGGTTCCTCCGGCTGTTTGCCGTTTTTCACGGCAAAGATGATGACCGTTGCAACGATTGCCAGCGTGAGAAGCGCGACGACAACCATCGTAATCGTAGTTGTTTTCTTACTCATACAAGCTCCTTTCACTTGAATTTGTAATAGCTCGAGACCGTTATCGGCACTTCGAGGCTTTTGTAGGTGTTGCCGTTCCATTTTATCGGAAAGACAACCGTGTATCTGACGGTTATGCCGAAGCCGTCACCTTTGAGAGATGTGACCTGCGGACGCATCATCACGCAGTTTCCGTTCGGGTAGGGGTATTCGGTAACTGTATCGCTTGAAAACCCGAGCTTTGCATAGGTTTTGCGAACCAGTCCATCGTAGTCGATATACCGTTCGGATGGCGCACCTTGTTTGATGGCATCGAACATTTCGGTGGCATATTCGGATACCACACTGTCGAGTTTGGCCTTTACCTCCCGTTTCTGTATCTGCACCTGTGACAGAAGCCCCATGTACAGGATCAGAACCGAGAGCAGCATGGAAATGAAAACGACGATGACGCACAACCAGATGTACGCATCGCCGCTTTTGCTTTTCAGAGCTTCTTTTATGTGATTCAAGCGCCTCACCTCATTTCCAATAGACCTGCGACAGTCCGCTTGACGATGCCTTGAGGCTGATGGGGAGAACAAAATCCCCGAAGCCGAGCATCCGAAGCTGATAGGTGACGGTACAGATGATCCGGTCGCCAAGCTGTACTTTGCCGTTTGCATCGTATAGCTGACTTCCGTCAAAGGAATATCCGAAATCGATTCCGGTCTGCTTCTTCAGCTCGGCAGCATAACTGTCTACCGCGACCGTTCCGTTCAGTGTCGCATAGTCGGTTATCTGATCGGACACGGTCTTGAGATTCTGGTTCAGAGCTACCAAAGAAACAACATTGACGGCAAAGACAAGGACAAAGGCGACAATCATGACCGTGACTGCCACATCGACATACCCCTCGCCACTTTTGTTGTTAAGGGAAGCAAAGGCGCGCTTTCGGGCTTGAATCGGCTGTCTTTTGTTTTTTGATCTCTTCATGTTCAAGTCTTTCATCCGAACAGCCCTCCGAGTGACGACAGCAGTGTCTGCCCAATCACCACCACATAGATCAGCATAAAGCATACGAGAAGCACCATCGAAAGCCGTTTGACACGCTTGGGGGCTTTGCTTGCTTCCGCTTTCAGTGCAGTGCGCTGCGCTTCGGCAAACTTGATGTTGAGAAGCGCCCAATAGACCGCTGTGTTGTCACCGTTCAGCGTGCTTTTCAGCCCCATCACAATGTCGGGCATCATGGAGCCACCGACTCTTGCGGCAAGACGGGAGAGTGCGACTTCCGCTGTTCCCGAACGCATATCCGCAACCGTGATTTCCAGCTCTCGGCGGAGTTCCGGTCCGGCATTCTCTTTGAAATTGTCGAGGATGGTGATGATGTCCCGGCTTCGTTCCAGTGACTTTTCTATGGTGGAGGACAGCATCGGGAGATCCGCCTCGATTTTGCGACGGCGTTCTTTGATCCGGTTGCTGACCTTACGCGATTCGTTGACATACATCAGCACCGACGCACCGAGCGCAATCAGCGCAAGCAGCTTGGACACGAAGAACAGGGGGATGGCAAACAGTGTGACGAAGCCGGATTTTACAATGCAGTTTGCAATATACTGTTCCGGTGTCGTCGGCATGTCCGCCGTCCGCAGGTCGGCTTCCAGCTGCAGTCGTTTGTATTCGTTGATTTTCAGCTTGCCGGCAAGAGTTCCTGCAATCTCCTTCAGCCAAAGCTCTATCGGATTGGTTTTCTTGTTCTGTCTTTTCCCGAGGTTGTGCGTGGATTTGGAGACCGCGAATGACGGCACACGGAGCAGATCCGACAGAATCAGTCCGAGTCCCAGAGAGGCAACGGTTGCCACAAGAATGGGTATGATCATAGGCTGTCACCTCACTTTCTGTATTCAATGGGCTTCGTGTATCGGAACATGAGAAGCCCCGTTATAATAATGGCGAATCCGCAGACCGCAAGCACGAGCTTGCCCGCAACCGTGTGCATGAGCGCATTGTACCAATCCTGATTCAGCGCGTACAGAAGCGGAATGTTGACAAGCACAAGCCCCGCCATCATGAAGTATTCGGTTCGCGCGGCATTCAGCACAACCTTGACCTCGGCATTTGCCTGGCGGACATCAGACAGGGCTTCCACCGTGGACATGAGCGACTTTTTCAGCGTGCGGTCATCCTGACACATGATCAGCGTGTCGCACCATCGCTCAAAGGCAGAGTTTTTCACCCGTTCCTTCAGGTGGCGAAGCGCCTGTTTGGTGTTGGAGGAGATCATCGTACTTTCCGCCACGAAATCCGCAAAGATTTCACGGATCGGCGGACGCAGGTTCGGGACGGTTTCCCGTACCGCCGTGATGATATCATCGGTGCGCAGATAGGCGGTTGTGGTCAGAGAGAGCGCGTTTTCGAGATCCTGCTGAATGTGATTGTTGTAGTAGCTGATTGTCCTTTTGGCATAGGCAAACGGAATCAGGGCAAAGGCAATGGCAAGAACGGGAATCAGGAACGCATTTCCGATGGCAATCGCCACGATGCATCCGATCAGCATCAATAAAAGCGAAGACGCACACGCAATGGTGAACTGTCCGCCTTTGCCCGTTGTAATCAGTGCATCGCGGATGCGGTTCAGCTCGACGGTCAGTTTTCTGGATTTCTTTCTTCCTTTCTGCGCCAACACCTTGTCACGGAGCGTCTGCTTGGGGGAAACAAACTTCATCAGGTCTGTCGTGATCCCCTCGGGAGTCAGTCCGAGCAGACAGATGACGGCAATGACAGAGAGAAGAAAACAGATGAGATAGACATAGGTCATTCGGCTTCTGCCTCCTTTCTGCCGGTACAAAAACGCCCGAGTAGCTCCTGCGGTACTCCCGATCTTGTCAGGATGGTGCAGAGATGCCCGGACGGCGGGTTGACTTTTTCAAAGTCGCCTTTGATGGTGAAATGCCCGTTTTTATATTCGTTTTCCGTGATGTTGTAGCGGTAGAGACAACGGTATTCCGCCTGTCCTCCGGGCGCGACATACACCTCGGAGATGTCCATGACCTTACGGCTGTTGTCCTCGCACTTGTGCGCAAAGACCACAAGCGGAAACGCCTGACGCGCCTGACTGAGCGATACCTCCATGCCAAGCTCAAACCGACGCTGGCACAGGAGTGCGATTCTGCCGTGCGCCGCTTCACCGGGACCGGAGTGAACGGTTGTCACAACGGTATGTCCCGTAAGCGAGGCTTCCACGGCGGAGTTTGCCTCGGCATCACGGATTTCTCCGACCGCCACAATGTCGGGATCAAAACGGAGTGCCGCAACCACCAGTTCTTCCTGCGAAATGTTGTAAGCGCCGTTGTCGCTCGGTCGGGAGAGTGTATGCACGACATTATTCTGTACCTCTCCGAAGCGGTTCCGTTTGACAAGAAACAGCTCGCGTGCGCCTGATTCGATGGTGTAGATACGCTTGTCATCGGGAATGCTCCCGAGCAGTGCGTTCAGAAGCGTTGTTTTACCCGAAGAGGTTCGACCCGCGACCACAAGGCTGACGCCGTATCGGACGCACATTTCGAGGAATTCCATGATTTCCTCGGTAGCCATTCCGCTGTCAATGAGGCACTTGCGATCCACACGCTGTGGGTGCAAAAGACGAATGGAAACGGAAATACCGCAATCCTCATCCACAACGGGACTCTTGATCGCCGTAATACGGGTATTGTTCGGCAGGTGTCCCTGCGCGATGGGCATGGCATTGTCGATAATCATGCCGCTGTGGTGCAGAAGGCGTTTGACAATATCGACCGCATGACCGGGCGAGTGGAAGTGTTCTTCGGTTTTGACCATTCTGCCGTCCGAGTAGGTCAGCACCACATCGTCCCATGCGTTGACATTGATCTCATCGATGTCGGGTGCGCCGAGATAGGGTGTCAGGATCGAATATTCGACCATTTCGGAGTAGAGACGGTTGATCAGTTCTTCATCGGTGAAGCCGTCCACCAGGTAGCCGTTGTCCAGCACAAATTTTTCGATATACGCCTTGAGCTGATCGTGTTTGTCCTCGTCCGTGAGCGCGGTGGCGTAGTATTTTGAGATATAGAGTTGTGTTTCTTCGAGTGCTTTCCAAAGGTCAGTCCGCGTCATACTCTACCACCTTCCTTGCAATCTCGGTGATACGGCTCTGAAACTTCTTGTCGGTGGTCTTCTCGTACAGTGTTCCTTTCTGCGCCTGTTCCTTGACCTGCCGACTGTACGGAAGCGTAAACGCAAGATCCTTCAGATGGGATTTTGCTTCTTCAATCGGCATGAAAACATCTGCGTTCGGGGTGTTAAGCCCCTGTATCTGCTTTTCCGACTGATACTTGCTGTCCACATACAGCGGGAGCTGTGATAGGTAGTAGCTGATGCTCCGCAGGTCGGGGGAGGCGAGACGAATGATCTGATCGGCAAGCTCTACGGCTGTGGAAGCAAGCGGATTGGATTCAAGGCTGCTCACGCAGTCCACAATCACATAATCCGCAAGCTCCGAAAGGCGCGCAAGCAGTTCTTCGGCTTTGGCGCGACCGAAACGCGGATAGGTGAATTTGTTCTCGCCGTCCTTGTAGCCGATAAAGCCGAAATTCTGACGGCTCTTGATGGTCACAAGGTTTTTGATGATTTCCTCCTTCTCAATATCCGTCTTTGAGAGCGGAACACCGACCGAGCCGTTGTCCTCCGGCTTATCGTTCGGGAAGATGACGGGAATCATCGGGGTTTCAAGGTCTGTAAACAGGACGATGACCGTAGATTCGAAGTTGTCATAGATGGCGGTCGCCAGCTTTATCGCAAAGGTGGATTTGCCGGAGGCGGGAGACCCCCACACGGCAATGATTTTTCCTTTTTCTGCTTTCATATCAGCCACCCGCCTTCAGTACCTTGTCCTGCTCGGCAAGATATTTTGCGGCGGTTTCGCTGTCCCCGCGATATTCCAGTGCCACATGGAGAGAGCCGGTTTTATTGTAGAGCGAGAGAAGCTCCGCCTGTTCCGCATTCACAAGGAAGGTGATGGTGACGGGCTGCGTGCCGTCCTCCACATCCTCGTGATCCACACCCTGCGAGGTCGTGGTCGTAATGACCTTGACATACTGCAGTTCCTTCGGCGTAAACGCGCGGTTTTCGGTGTTGTCATAGACAATGATGCTGACGATATCGCCCGTGCGGAGCTTGCCGGAAAAGCCGTTGCCGAAGGACGGAATGGTGACGCTGATGGCTTTCTTGCCGCTGCCGAGGTTCCCAAGCAGGTCTTTTGCTGTCTTTTCGGTTCCGGTCAGCTTGTCTTTCAAAATGTAGTCCCCGGCATAGAGATCGCTCTTGGCGCACTTGCCGATGACATCCTCGGTCTTTGTGACAAGCCCTTCGGGAAGGTTATGCCTGCCGACCTCCACCACAGCGACATCATCCGCACTGATAACAGCACCGGCTTCGACCTGCCGTACCACACGCACGATTGCCACCTTGCCGTCCGAAATGCGGTTGACGACCGGAGCAACTCCGAAGCAGATCAGCAGTGCCGCGACAATGCAGATGATGCCGATGACCGTGCGGTTGCCGATCCCGTGAGAGCCGGTACCTTTGTTTTCTTTCTTTTTCATGGTTTGTTTCCTTTCTGCCAACAGAAAAAAGCACCGTGATGCTTCACGATGCTTTTATTGGCTGATATTCGATTGTTTTAGTCTTCCTCGGGTTCTCCGAACAGAATCTGCATGAAATTCCGCCGTCCGTATAGCACGCGGATGATGTACACCTCGCCGTTTTCATAAATGAAAATTCCAAGATTTTTCAGATATAAATATTCGCTTTGTACTTCAAAGCGACAACGATCCGCAGGCGGAATGTCTGCTTATATAAAGAATGCCGCCATCACACTGACCGCAAGAAACGGGATCAGGGGATAAGAGTCCTTGTTGCTTCTGCCTTTTGCTTTGTTGTAGATCAGCGTAAAAATGACCGAGGCAAGAAGTCCGACAAGGTATCCGCCCACACCGCGAACCGCACCGAGCAGAAACGCCGAAGCGGTTGAGAGCTTGATGTCAGCCCCTCCGAGTGTTTTGTGCGGGGGTAAGACTGCCATGGCAAGCTGCGGAAGGAAGACGATACCGGCTCCGAGAAGCATAGAGAGAATGCCGATGCGCGGAATGCTGCAGAGGGCAAGCGGAATCATGGCGATCCAAGCCCAATCTTCCGCCTTTCTCGTGCGGATGTCCGAAACCGAGGCATACAGCAAGAGATCGTAGAGGAGCAGTCCCTGCAATGCAACGAGGCTTGCACCGTAGCGGATAAACAGAAGTACCGCAACCGACATGGCAATACTTCCGCCGATTTCGGAGTACAGTCCTGTTTTGGCTTTCGCAAGGTAGCGGACGGTCAGTACCGAGCTGACTACTGCAAAGACTATAAAGCCCAGCAGAAACAGCACGGCTCTAACGGCTTCCGTGTTGGCGGAAACCAACTCATAGACTCTTGTCGGATCAATCGGCATCACCGGTGTTACCGGAGGTAAAATCATCATACGCACTCCTTTCTTTTTGAGGTTGTGCGGGGACGGAAATCCGTCCCCGCAGTCGGTACTTAGCCCTTATAATCGAACAGTCCCGAAATCTTCTGCGTGAGTGTCGGGAAGATGGTCGTGTTGAAGAGCGCATAGAGGCCGGCAAGGATAACACCGCCGATGACAACACCGATGATGATTTTGACACCGGTGTCGATGTAG
>ENA-OOXJ01000340-OOXJ01000340.1-human-gut-metagenome-genome-assembly--contig:-NODE-340-length-41666-cov-2.933095_pt1 | contig 41666 bp, 18 predicted proteins | sample MGYA00241587_ERZ501343 | MGnify/ENA primary metagenome ERZ501343 (study PRJEB25962, sample SAMEA2042918) | human gut metagenome | biome: human gut; feature: human-associated habitat; material: faeces... | reverse complement strand
CACCTTGCAACACATCATCGAAACCGTGAGCGGACAGTCTCTGCGCCAGTTTGCCAAAGAGCACATCTTCGACGTACTGGGTATGACGCATACCGACTACCTGCCCTGCATACAGGACAAGAAAGGCAACTGGGTGAATACCGAAGACCTGCCGGAATGGGCGTCGCTCATTGCCCCGACCGAAAAGCAGCCTAACGGACAAGTGCTTTGCGGACAGGTGCACGACCCGCTGGCCCGCATCATGAACGGAGGCATCAGTGGAAATGCCGGCGTATTTTCATGCGCCGAAGACATAGCCGTGCTTTGCGCTGCCTTGCAAAACGGCGGAGAATGGAACGGACGACGCATCCTCAGTCCGCTGGGAGTGAAGGCCATGCGTACCGTACCGCGCGCTACCGCCTCGCTGGGACGCACACTGGGCTGGGATTGCTTCACAGCCTATGCCTCAAACAACGGCGACTTCCTGAGTCCCAACACCTACGGGCATACGGGCTATACGGGTACCAGCATCGTCATCGACCCGGATACCGACACCAGCGTCATCCTGCTCATCAATGCCGTACATCCCGAAGACGGTCACGGAGTGGTGCGCCTGCGCTCACTGGTAGCCAATGCTGTAGCCGCCTCCATCATCGACCGTGAGGGCATGGCCAAATATCACGACCACTATTATAAACGCTTCGTACAATTTATGGACGAACCGGCCATCACTGATAAAGACGTTGTGATGCTGGGCAATAGCCTGACCGAAAACGGAGGTGATTGGGGCAAACGTCTGGGCAAGAAGCATGTAGTGAACCGTGGCATTATTGGCGACGAGGTGATGGGTGTGTATGAACGCCTGCACCAGATTCTTCCGGGTCACCCCAAAAAGTTGTTCCTCATGATCGGTATCAACGACGTGTCGCACAACCTTACAGCCGATAGCATTGCCGGCATGATCCGCCTCACCGTGGAACGCATCCAACGCGAATCACCGGAAACGGAATTACACCTGCAAAGCTTGCTCCCCATCAACGAGAGCTTCGGACGCTACAAATTGCTGACCGGCAAAACCGACCTCGTGCCCGAAATCAACACCCGTCTCAAGGCACTGGCTCAGGAAAAGAAGATTGACTTCATAGACCTCTTCCCGCTCTTTGCCGAGGGAAACACCAACGTGCTTCGCAAGGACCTGACAACCGACGGCCTGCACCTCAACGAGGAAGGCTATAAAATTTGGGCAAAGGCACTGAAAAAGAACTGGTAATAACGATAAGATACTAAAATAAGGGAGGATGCCCTGTGCACACGATATGCGTGCTTGGGCATCCTCCCTTTACCAGTTATCCTTATTCTAACCCTATATTATCTAATCCTATTCCTATGCTATCAAACCTAATCCTATATTTATCTAACCTATAAAACTATCTATTCCTATTCTATAACTGGTATAATTACATCACTACAAACTTATATGTGCAATGACTGGTATATTTCTGCCCCGGCATGAGATATACACTGGGCCAATCGGCCTTGTTGGGCGAGTCGGGATAGTGCTGAGTCTCCAAACAAACAGCCGTACGATGACGATAGACAATCCCATTCTTACCGGTAACAGTACCATCCAGGAAATTACCAGAATAGACTTGTATACCCGGTTCATCCGTATATACCTCTACACCGATACCCGTTGAAGGACATACCAGACGGGCAGCCGGAACCTTCATGTCGCCTTGTGTAGCCAATACCCAGTTGTGATCAAATCCTTTTCCATTGGCAACCTGTTCGTCAGTCATATCCATTTTATCACCTATAACAGAAGGTGTTGTAAAATCCATCGGAGTTCCTTGCACGGGACGAATCTCACCAGTAGTCATAAAAGTGCTGTCAACAGGAGTAAAAGCCTGTGCATTCAGGTAAAGCACATGGCCGGTAATCGGATTGGCCGGGTTACCCGACAGATTGAAATAACTATGGTTGGTCATGTTGATGACCGTCTTCTTGTCGGTAGTAGCCTCATAGCTTATTTGAAGAGCATTGTCATCCGTCAATACATAGGTTACTTTCGCCTGTACATTACCCGGGAAGTTTTCATCCCCGTCAGGTGAATTCAATGTCAGTTCAAGGGTATGCCCATCTATCTGACGACCGTCATATACCTTGTATTGCCAACCATTGGGACCGCCGTGCAGGCAATGTCCAAAGTTATTGCAAGGCAACTGAATGGTATCGTTATCCACCACCAGCTTTCCGTGATTGATGCGGTTGGCATAACGGCCAATGGAAGCACCAAAATCGGTAGGTATTGTCATATAATCCTGGATGGAATCAAACCCTAAAACTATATCCTGCATGTTTCCAGCCTTGTTAGGTGCCATGAGCGATACAACACGCCCGCCAAAGTTGGTAATACATACCTCCATGCCGTTACGGTTGGTAAGCACGAAGAGATCGGTTTTCTTTCCATCTACATCAGTCTGAAAATGTTCGCGCTGCAAACCCGACTGAGTCGTCTCGCCTTTGTTGGCCTGCATGAAGCCAGCAGACAAAGGCATATTCCAAATAAAACAAGCTTTTTCATATAATCAATTATTCTTCTTTCTGTTTTCTATAACCGGGAATTCGGAAATACGCAACGTAGTACATCCGTACGGTATCAATGTGATCTCTTCTTCAGGCACATTGTCGGTACCTGGACCGTATATCATCCAGACACAACTGTCTGATCATGCCCCTGCCACGTCCCAGATACTTGTCCAGCGAATAGAATGTCTGCTTCTTATCCGAAGCAACACATATTATTCCTTCATCAGACAATGCCAGCCACATATTACCATGCGCATCTTTTACAATAGAACGCACAATACCATTCTTGTTTTTATTACCTAAATCTAATTGGGTAAATTTCTCCAAAACCGGATCATAAAGAGCGACTCCATTATCCGTACCTATCCACAACAGGCTATCGTTCCCTTCTGCCAATGAGAAAACGGCATCGCTTTTAAGACTGGATTCACTAAAAAGATCCTTTTTATATACCCTAAACGAATTACCATCGTAGCGATTCAACCCGTCTTGTGTACCAAACCACATAAACCCTTGCCGATCTTGCAAAATGGCATAAATCATATTCTGCGACAAGCCGTCTTCTACGCTCAAAGTCTTAAAATAAAAATTTGATTGAGCGGCAAACATAGACAGCATGCCACAGTACATAAAAATCAACAAGGATAAAAAAAAGTGCCTGTGCATGTTTTTCTGTGTTATTTTTCGCCCAAAGGTAGAATATTAACTAAAAAATCAAAATAAGATTTTTGTTTATTCGACAGTTGCAAACCAAAATGAGCTGATTTTATCATTTTATGAGACTCTTTTCTGAAACAAACTTCACATTACGACGTATTTTTGCACAAACATAAGTATAAAGTAACCAAATACCATGAAACATTTCATTTTGACATTTCTCTGCCTTTCCTGGCTTTTAATTCCGGCAAATGGGAATAACCGGGTTATTTCTGTAGAATCCCTTCTGCAAGAAATGATAAACCGTGACCAGCTTTCGCAATATCCGGAACCGTTTTACATAAACAAACAGTTCAGTAGCTACGATCGAGCTACTACCGATCCGAGTGAACAAAGTTGGTTTGCCAATTGGGACCGCTCCATGTTTATTCGCGCCGACAATACGAAAGGTCGGAAAGAATACGTAATGATGGACGCCGAAGGACCGGGGGCTATCGTACGTTTCTGGATGACTTTTGCTGGTCCTGATTGTGGCAAAGGCACCTTACGCATCTATATTGACAACAGTACGGAACCGGTAATTGAAGGTAGTGCGCTGGATGTAATCAGTGGAGGTAAATTGGCAGGTGTTCCCCTGTCTACCTCCGTTTCCGATCTGACATCCTATGCCATGCGAGGACACAATCTTTACCTTCCGATTCCTTACAAGAAGCATTGTAAGGTAACTTATGAAAGTAGTAATATAAAAGACTTTGGAGCCAAAACCGGCGGAGAAGCAGTATACTACAATATCAATTACCGCACTTACGAGGCTGGCACTAAAGTGGCATCTTTCTCAAAACGAGAATTACAAAAGTGCCAGCAAGTATTGGCCAACGTACAAAAACAATTGCAACAACGTACCGTAGTTATGCCAGACAATGTCAACAAAACGACATTGAAAGGAACACTGGCTCCTGCCCAAAGCATTTTCCAAAAAATAGAAGGCAGCAATAGCGCCATCCGTAAAGTAAGTTTTACCATAAATTCAACCAACAAAGAGCAAGCACTCAGAAGCACCATCCTGTCTATCAGTTTCGACGGATATAAAACGGTAGAATGCCCCCTGGGCGACTTTTTCGGAACCGGTTACCAAGTACGTCCTTCCAACACCTGGTACACACATGTGGACGCAGAAGGCACTTTATCGTGCTATTGGATAATGCCCTACAAAAAAGAATGTATCGTATCACTCGAAAACAGAAGCAATGATGTGGTAACTGTTACTAGCGGTGAGATAACGACAGCTCCCTACCAATGGGACCAGAACACCATGTACTTCGGGGCTTCCTGGCGGCAATACACCAACCTGTCAACCGGAGAATTCAAAAATAACGAAGGGGGCGGTTATCCGTTCGACATCAACTACGTCAGCCTGCAAGGCAAGGGTGTCTACGTAGGAGATGGCATCACCCTGTTCAACACCCGCGACGCCTGGTGGGGAGAAGGAGATGAAAAAGTATATATAGACGGTGAACAATTCCCCTCACACATCGGGACGGGTACAGAAGACTATTACGGATACGCCTGGTGTCGTCCGGAACGCTTTTCCAACCATCCTTTCATAGCCCAGCCCGATGGGAGCGGGAATTTTCACCCCGGATATACCGTAAACCTACGTTTCCGCAACTTGGATGCCATTCCTTTCAAAACATCGCTGAAGTTTGACATGGAAATGTGGCATTGGGTAAACGCCGTTATCAATTTTGCCCCTGTAACCTACTGGTACATTGCTCCAGAAAACGCCATGCAATCTCCTTCCATGTTGGAAGAAGCTACCAAACCGGTCGTAACTAAACTGGAACAGATGCCACAAACCGCCCAATGGTATAAGGGAAATACCCATACCCACAGCACATACTCGGACGGTGATACTTCCGCTCAAGACGTTATAGAATGGTATCGCTCGCACAACTATAACTTCCTGTTTGTTACCGACCATAATTATCCGTTACAGCCCGACAGTATATACAACAGCCCCAATAACCGCTTTATCCTCATTCCCGGAGACGAAGTGAGCGACATTCGTGCCATACATTCCAGCGCGTTGAATACCAAATGTGACATTCCATATGTAGCCTGCTATAAGAACAAAATCAAAAATAACGAATTGCCGGCATCATTACTCGATTCATTACCACAAACAACCGCTGATGTGGTAGACTTACATACTACCCAGATATTAAAGAATGGAGGTCTGCCCATCCTGAATCATCCCAACTTCCTTTCGGGCGTTCATGCCAAAGACATCATTCCGGTGCGCAAGCTGAAACACATGGAGGTATTCAACGGACATCCGCTGGTTTATAACGATGGGAACGACAAACATGCACCGGTCGAAGTAAAATGGGATTCCGTACTGACACACAAACACTTGATATATGGTGTAGCGTCGGACGATGCACACCACTTCCAAAAATGGGGCAAGGACAAGGCCAACCCCGGAAGAGGCTGGATTATGGTCAATGCCAAAGACCTGAATGCAAACAACATCGTACAGGCCATCCGCCGCGGTGAGTTTTATGCATCAACAGGAATCATTTTGGCTGATTACCGCCATAACAAACAAGAAAACAGCTTATTGATAACCGTTGATCCTGACAAGACAGCCGGCGAAATCCAAGTTCCTAAAGAAACGCTGACTTTTAAGATAGAATTCATCGGCTATAATGGGAAAGTCTTATACGAAACTACCGGTTTGCAAGCGATGTACACTGGCCAAAAAGCGGACAAATACATGCGTGTCAAAGTAACCTGCCAGGCCAACGGACAAACCTATGCAGCCTGTGGACAACCCATTGAACTGGAAAAAGATTTTTTTAATGACTAATCCAATATGAAAAAAACACATTACATAGCTTCATTGCTATTACTTGCTACAAGCATTCCATTGGCTCAAGCACAAAGCCTGACCCGGATTGACATAAGTTCTTCGGAACAGAAAGGCATGAAAATCGACTATTTCAACGGTTTCCAGCAACCCGGATATCCGTTGCCACTCATTTCTTTCCGTTTGAACAAGGTATTGAAAACATCGCTCGACGGGAAACGTGTTTCGGACAACGAAGCATCGATCGACGGGAAAGTCAATCTGGCATTTTCCCGGCCGGAACCATTAAAAGAAGGGGGCTTTACCTTGAACGTGACTCTGCGAAACATTTCCAAAGACACGCTGAGGATAAGTAACATCGTTCCCTTCGGCGAGTCAAACAAGCATGTTTACCTTACGGCCGGAGAGAAAGGACAGCCTTTGTCCCGAAGCTACATCTTCCGTCCCGGCTATGCTCCAGTCAACGTAACCCTACCCGACAACCTGTGGGAACTAGGGATGGGTATCGTCAACGTGGACAACGGTAGCAGCGTTGTAGCCATTGCACGCAGAGATCGTACACAGTCGTCAGACATCAGTGCCGGCCGTTTCGAAACAAGAGTCTATCCACAAGGCAAACTGGTCTATAAGCTATACATGGATTCTTACATCGGACGCTGGCAAGATGGCGTAAGACTGATGTTCAACGAACGCAAGCTGTACGACCTGGCTCCCGGCAAAACTTTCGACAACACCCTGTACGAGCGGGAAGATCTGAAATGGGTACGCCATAACTATGTGGGACACTTTACCCAATTCTGGAACTGCTATGTGTACGATACCGAAAAAGAAGAATATGTACTCGATGACTTCCACGCCCTTTCCGAAAAATACTTTGGCGGAAACGACCACTACATGGTGTGGTGTGGATGGCCTGTGCTCGGTCTGGACCAGCGTAACCAGTTCGACATGACACGCGCCCTACCCGGTGGCCTTGAAAAGCAAAAAGAGATAACCGACCATTATAAGGAAAAAGGTACCCACATCTTCACACACTTTAATCCCTGGGACGTTCCATCGGCCACCGCACCAATATGGGAAGCCAACAAATATGAAGATCCCATGCAGGAAGTGTCCAAAATTTGTGCACAAGGCGGGTATTCAGGTTTTATGTTCGATACCCGAAGCGAAGCCGGTCTCCGCTATCAAACCGAACTGGACAAGAACAACCGTGGCGTCACCATCTTCCCCGAAGGCATGGCTACTCCTGCCAATATGGAATATTGTCTCATAGGCCGTACGCATGAGGCTCTTTCGCTGGCTCCTTTCCTGAATCTGACACGTATGATCAAGCCTGAATTCAAGGTATACCGCCAATCTACCGTGCAAGGTAAGAGCCGTCGCCGCGACCCGGCCCTGTCCTTCTTCAACGGACATGGTGTAGAATTCCAGCTATTCGTATCGCCCGAACTGGACTGGGTACACGACATGTACCAATTTACGGGAAAGACCGTACGGATTCTACGCGAAAATAGCGACAACTTCCAGACTGCCGATTGGACTCCCCTGTTACCTACTGCCGTAGATAGCATTTGGGTAAACGAATGGCCGCTAAAAGACAAGACCATCTATACCATCTACTCACTGCACCCCGAAGGATACAACGGAATGCTTTTCGAAGCCAATCCGGAAAAAGGCTACCATTATGTAGACTTGTGGAATCACCGGGAGGCTACCATCCGTCAGATCGGCTCCAAATACCTCATTGTTGCCGACATCGAAGGTTTCCCTGCCGAATATTTGGGAACGGATGCCGAAGCTGCCGTAGGCGCCGTTGCACGCTTCCCCGAACTGCTTACTATAACAGGAGATGAACGTAAATTAGACATTGCCTCAACAACCGAAGGCACCCTCAAGATATGGCAAGGTACCCCCACATACGGAAAACAGCCTGTATACGAAGCTACCGGCACACAACATGCCATCAGCCTCAAGCAACTCCGGACCAATCGCTACGAAGGCGACTTGGTAATACAACTTTTCAACGGAAAAACATTGACCGATGAACGGATTGTAACCGGGAAAACGACAGTTCTCCAACCTAGAGTGCCCGAAGCAGTCTACCACAAGAGCAAGGAAGCCAACGAATATAAATCGGCCATTATGGAAGCCTCCTTATCGCTCGACAAAGACCTGTTGAATGTGGAAGCACACCAAGGTGACGCTATCGTCGTTTATCCACAGGACATGCGTAATCACCCGCGTTTGAAATTGTCAGCTAATGGTAAACAAACCGTTAAACTCATCGACCACTTCGGATGGTATGAAGGTGATTTTGTTGTACTGGTCAAGCAAAACGGGACCGTTATTGACAGCACCAACCTGTACATGCCCTACAACCACCCGCGCATCTACTCAAAAGAAGAACATACCACTCCCGCCAGCCAGTGCCCCGAAGAAATGGTATATGTCAAAGGAGGCAACTTCCTGTTCCGTGTAAGCCAATACTACGATTGGTTGTGCAACTATCCTGTACAGGACACAGCTACCGTTGTAACCATCAAAGATATCTATATGGACAAACATCCGGTAACCAACGGCGAGTTCTACAAGTTCATGCAGGCTACCAATTACCAACCCAAAGTGAAAGAAAACTTCCTGAAGCACTGGAGGGAAGGTGCTCCCGTAAAAGGCGAGGAAAACCTACCGGTAGTATTCGTATCGTACGAAGATGCCAAAGCTTATGCCAAATGGGCCGGCAAACGCCTTCCTACCGAAAAAGAATGGCAATATGCGGCACAAGCCGGTGATCCGAAACGGATTTACCCATGGGGAGCTGAAATGGATTCTACCAAATGCAATACCGGTAATGGTATACTCGAAGCCGTGGGTAGCTATCCTCAAGGTGCCAATCCGTTGGGTATAGAAGATCTGGTGGGAAGCGTATGGCAAATGACTAACGACTGGTATCACTCCGGAATACGTTCGTACATCATGCTCAAAGGTTCGCCTTACTACAAAGCCAACTCCAGCTGGTGGTATGTGCAAGGAGGAGCCAAGCCTCTTAACTATAGGCAACAATGGTTCCGCCTTTCGCAGACCTACGAACGCAACGGCACAACTGGTTTCCGACTGGTGAAAGACGTTCACTAAAGAAACAAAAAGGACTATAGCCAGTCTACCTTTCTACGATCAGATTGCAATTATTGCTGCCCGCCAAGAATAGTATGCATCATCCTTGCACATTCAGACGGGCAGCAATAATCATTTTTAGCTACACATATATTTACATATAAAGGATAAATCCTTAATCCAACCATTAATACTTCTACCACATGATGCACAAGACAATCATCTTCCTGCTGACCTTACTCCTGTTCTGTACCACCGATGCTACATCACAAAAAACATTTAAAAACCCCATTCTACCAGGATTCCATCCAGATCCCTCCATTTGCCGGGTAGATGATGATTATTACATGGTTACTTCTTCTTTCGAATGGTTTCCTGGCTTACCTATTTTTCATAGCAAAGACCTCGTCAATTGGGAGCAGATAGGACACGTAGTTGACCGGCCATCCCAATTACCCATGAAAGACGGACTCCGACCGTCTAACGGACTATGGGCACCGACTATCCGCTATCACAATGGATTATATTATGTCATTTGTACTGCAACAGGGTGTGGAGGCAATTTCTTAGTCACCAGCAAAAATCCCCAAGGCCCTTACAGTGAACCTATTTACATTAAAGATGCTCCAGGTATCGATCCTTCCCTCTTTTTCGATGATAACGGGAAAGTATGGTATTGCGGTTGCATTAATGGAGAATCGAAAGAAATGCCCGATCGCTATGATGCCGAAGACCGCATTTATGTACAACAACTGGACCCAACCACAGGGCAATTTATCGGCAAAAGACATATCGTTTCCAGCGGTTATGCTACCAATAGCCCTTATGCAGAAGCTCCCCATATCTATAAAATTAATGGTAAATATTACTTAATGATAGCTGAAGGCGGTACATGGGAAAATCATGCCGTTACGGTTTTTACGGCCGATAATGTGACAGGTCCTTACACCCCTTTTGTCTGCAATCCGGTATTGACTCACAGGCATCTGGGACATGACATTGATATTACCACTATCGGACATGCAGACCTCGTCCAAACACAATATGGTGACTGGTATGCAGTGATGCTTGGAGTACGTCCTATTAATGGCTATAACATGCTTGGTCGGGAAACTTTCCTGACTCCTGTCTCATTTCAAGGAGATCAACCTATATTTAACCCTGGGATTGGTAGAGTATTGATGGAAGACAAATTCCCCAAATTACCAGAGGCACCAGTAAAGCAATTACCTGTGCGAGACGATTTCGATGCCTCCTCATTAAATTTTTGCTGGGCATTCCTACGGACACCCTTCACCCGCTGGTACCAACTTAAAGACTCTAAACTATACATTAACCTGCGACCACAAAAAGCAACGGAACTGACCAACCCTTCATTGATAGCCCGTCGGGTTCAAAACAGTGTTTTCAAAACTATTACTACAATGCATTTTACCCCATCTGCTCCCAATGAAGAAGCAGGAATGATAATCATGCAAAACTATAAATTCCAATACCGTTTGGTATTGGTTGGAAATGCCAACGGTAATACAGAACTACGTCTCATACAAGTAAACGACGGGCAGGAAACAATAATGGCCAGTGTTCCATACAACAATCATAAAATTGTATTGGCCATACATGGAAACGGTCTGAAGTATTCTTTCTTATACGGCCAGTCTGCCAATGAACTGAAATATCTAAAAAAAGATGCCGATGCCACTCTTTGTAGCACCAATGTAGCACGAGGATTCATTGGTCCCTTCGTTGGCATGTATGCTAGTAGTAACGGACTTTCAAGCGAAACTCAAGCTGCTTTTGAATGGTTTGATTACAAAGGAGAATAATCTTCAGAACAAAAAGAGTAATAAAGTTATCTCAAAATATAATTTGAAATATTCCCTAACTATTATATTAATAAAATTCAACAAAGGTCAGTATATCAAATAAATAAGAGTCTGTCCCAATTTTTATATTTGGACAGACTCTTTCCATAACCGCACAAAGCTTAACTTGTCTAACTATTTAAATTCACAGCATTTTGAAACTTACAATTCAACCTCGAATTGTCATTCAAAGAGGAAAATCGCAAACGGTGTTCCTCAACAATAACTCACTGAAGGCAATTATATACCTTCAGGTTCGTAATCTTGCTTTTGAAGTTTCCAGCTCTTTCTAGCGGGAATACCAATGTGCGTATATATTTCATAGAGTCTTTCCCACTATTGTAGAACCGCATCTGAACGTCAAGCTTTTCAAACAGTTTTCCATTGATAAATAGTGAGGTAGAGAGGGGATCTCCCTCAATCCGTACGTTAATTGTCTCAGCCGGATAAGGAGAAAAGCCAAAAGTATTCAGATAACCGTCACGGGCGAAGCCGAAAAGGCCACTTACCGGATCGGACAGATAAAATACAGCATCAACCGAACGGAACAACTCCGTTCCAAGAGCTTCGGGCTGTGCCTCCAAATCAAAGGATACCGAATAGTTGTAACCAATCTCCGGAATAGGAAGTGTTGTTCCCGGTTGCACTTCTGCGACTTCATATACCAGTCCCGGCTTGTTGCCGACACGGCCCAGCAGATTTACACCGGGTGCCTCACTCAATTGCATGCGTGCAGCTTCAAAGTCATCGAACGATAAGGTTGGACGAGCATTCCAGGTTTTTACCGCCATAGTCTGCAAACTGGGGAAAACACGATGATGAATGTCCTTTACCGAAATACCGTTGCCCACAAGGTCATTCCACAAGGCAAACAATCCTCCTAATATTGCCGGATCTCCTTCATCAAACACTTCTTTGGCCACATGGGCAGGTGTCCACTCCTCATACAGATATTCATTGTTCAGATAATCCTGATAGTAAGGCGCTAGCGGTACAATGTAAACCATTCCATCAGGAATACTTACCTGTTTATAACCTAGCTTTGCCATTTCACGAGGATTGGCATATGTATTGTTCCACGTAAACATGTCCACGTTTTCGGCCTTTACAGGCGTTTCCCCCGGTGCGTGCGTCAAAGCCCCCCACACACAGGCCTTTTTTCCAAAACTTTCCACATACTTAATGTAGTGGTCAGTAAAAGCACGGAACTGTTCCACCACCTTTTGGTCTTTGTTGGAATATTCATCGGTACCGATATGCACACGCGGTCCACAAAACACGGGTTGCTCACCTTCCAGGTATTCCTTGAAAAGTGCATCCATAAAACGGTAAGTTTCAGGATTGGACAAATCCAGATGATCCATGCCATATTCCTTGCTGCCAAGCTGGGGCATGTAATGGCTGAAAGCAAGCGTATGTGCAGGAGCATCTATTTCAGGAATAATCTCCACAAAATCAGCAGCAGCCTCTTTCTGGAAATCAATAAATTCCCGTTTCGTATAATAACCGTCACGAGCCGTCAGGCCAGGAAATGTTTCACACTCCAGACGGAAAGCCGCATACGTTTTGTTCCAATCATGATTGAAGTATTGCTTGAAGCCATTGTCATTCAGATGTATATGCAATACATTCATTTTATAATAAGACAATACTTTTGACAAGCCCTTCAGATAGGACATCGGGATATACTTACGTCCACAATCAAGCATAAACCCACGTAATTCGTAATCGGGGAAGTCGCGTATCACGCCTTTGGACAGCTGACCGTTGTCGGCTAGCTCTCCCATCTGCAATAATGTTCTGGTGGCCCAATATACGCCCACAATCTCAGGAGCCGACACTTTTACACAATCGTCTACATCAACTACATACCCCTCCTTACCAAGACTACGGTCTTTCTTAAGAGCCAAATAGAAATCTCCACTACGCGGTTTTCCGGCAATTACTTCCAGTCTAAAGCCGAACATAGCCTCATAATCATCGGCAAACTGCCTGGCTACATCCTGTAATGCGTCATTACCATAAATAATACGTGATTGTGCAGAAGGCACAAAGAAGCCAGCCTTACCTTTCCATTCTTTCAACTCCGGAATGACAAACGGTTTCGTATTTTGAGCAATCGTCACAATGCTAAAGCACAATAGCATGCATAATGTTCCAAAGTGTTTTTTCAAAAATAAGTACTTCATAGCTAACGATGTTTGTTATTAATGTAAAACTAGTAAGAAGAAAAGTCGGGCCGAAACCACTCATGACCTCGGCCCGTAAAGTTATCAATCACATACCTATTGATAAAACAAAGTCTTCTATCTTACTTAACCAGATCTCTGTTCAGATTAGGATTCTTTTCTACTTCTGTGTCGGGATAAGGAACATAGATACTGTTCTCACCATCCCAAGTCGATTTAACAACTGCTACACTCTCTTTAGCTTTGATACCAGGTGCTACCTCTATTTCAGAGTTAGCTACTCGGTAATCGAAGTTTTTCTTCAACTCGTTCATACGGAATTCATCCGAACGACGGGTAACCATTGCTACCCAGTATCCTGCTACTTCCCAACCGTGTTCTATATAACACGCTTCTGCCAACTGGCTGGCGGTCATATCATCAATGCTTACCACTGTACCGTCACTTAACGTAACATTGTCAGCATTTTCCACTGCACGTTCACGAACACGTTTCAAACACTCTTTGGCAAGGGTTAGATCATTTTCACCCGAGCGGGCAGCACTTTCAGCATACCATAGTAACACCTCCGAATAGCGAATCAGACGATGACGGTGTCCGTTACACATTCCCGTATAGTTGGGTTGGGTATAATCGTAAGGCTGGGCCAATTCTGCCCCATTGGCATCACAGTTAGTAGTAAATATCGTAAACATAGGATGATATTCAGATACAATTGGCTTTCCATCAGCATCCAGTTCCCACCAGTCCACACTTTTCGTTATCTTATAATTGGCATCCTGATATGTAATTTTAGGTGCATAGACAGCATTTTTACGAGGCCCTTCCGGATAGCGTTTCCAGAAAGCTATTTCACCCCAGGCATCCCCCCAGCCTGCATCACCTAAACTTTCAAAACGGTTACAAGAACTCAATTGCGAGTCGGTAGCCCAATCCACCACAGGCGAATAATCAATGCCAAGCACCGTTTCTTTGTTATAGTTGTGTCCCATAGAGTAAACATGGCTCCATTCACTATCCAAATAGAAACCATACTGTGTTTCCTTGTCAATCACTTGTTTAGCCGTTGTGGCTGCCAAACCGTAATATTCTGTTTTATTGAGCGGATAACCGGCCATCGACATGTAGACGGCAGCAAGTGTAGCCTGCACTGCCTGTTGGGTTACATAGGCATCAACACCATTGTGGTTACGTGGCGCAGTAGAATAACTGGTAGGTAACATGCCTTCAGCAGTCTTCAAATCGTTCACGATCAACTCATATACTTTTTCTACCGAAGACAATTGAATATCATTACTCAGTTCATCAGCAGTTTGTACCAAAGGAAGTGGCCCGAAAATACGTACCAGATAGTAATAAGCGTATGCACGCCAAAAATGAGCCTGCCCCAAAGCAATGTTAATTTCAGTCTCACTTACAGGTGTTTCACCGGCATTGTTCAAAATCAGATTAGCTGCTTTAATTACAGTGTAATGTCTTGACCATGCATCTTGCACACCCTTATTGTTGTTATTGGCACTAAATCCGTCAAGTTCGGCAACAGCCTGCTTATTTGAACCCGGATTGGCAGTCATATCGTCACCTTGCCATTGCGGATACATCATATTAGTGAATGTCTGCGTACCATTTACTTTTTCGTAAAGTGAATAAACGCTTGCGTCAAGTGCATCTTGCGATACAAAGAAATTGGATGGCGTGAGTTGTCCTTTAGGGTCTTCAGTCAGGAAATCGCTACACGAAGATCCCAACAAAGCTGTTGCCAGGAGGCAACCCATAAATATTTTTGTTTTCATAACTAGTTCAAGTATTTAGATTTAATTATCAAATTAGAAATTCATGCGTACACCTACCGTAATGGTACGAGGATTCGGATAAGCACCCATATCCATACCATTGTCCACATCAACACTATTGGCACTGAACGAAGCACCGGCCGGATCAATTCCCTTATAGCCTGTAATCGTAAACAGGTTCTGTGCTGAAAGCGATAAGCGGATATCGGCAAACTTGGTTACTTTGCGAGGCAAAGTATAAGCGATACTGATATTTTCGCAACGCAAATAGTCGGCATTCTCGAGCCATTTACTGGAATTACCATAGTTGCTATTGGTAGCTCCCGGTGTAGGCATGGTATTACCTACGTTTGCAAAATGATCTTTTGCAGTAACGAACATCGAAGCACCAACCATCGAATTCATGGCAAAATCTACCAAATTCAAGCGCTGGGCACCAAAGGCAGCATTAAAGAATACATTGAAATCCCAATTCTTATAAGTAATGGTATTGTTCCAACCGAGTGTGAAATCTGGATTTGAACATCCCAGCACCATCTTATCTTCACCTGAAGGATTGGTGGTTACCTGACCGTCTTTCGTATAATAGGAATCTACATATTCACCTTTGTCATTTTGTGTCAGACCAGCCCATTTATATCCATAGAATGTACCGATAGCTTCACCTTCCTTGATAATAGTGGCAGGATCTACCGTACCCGGCGAAGGACTTGCACCATAAATCACCGGTTCTTCAGCCGTCAGTTTAGTAACCTTATTTTTCAGATAGCTACCATTAATACTGCTAGTCCACTGCAAGTTCTTACCTTGGATGATGTGCCCTGTCAGGCTAATGTCAACACCCTTATTGCTCACTTCACCGGCGTTTACCCAATAGGAAGTACCTCCCACATAATTGGGAGCCGTACGTTTCAATAAAGCATCCGAAGTACGTTTGTCAAAGTAGTCCACGCTTATATTCAAGCGATTACTGAAGAATCCCAAGTCAATACCCAGATCAAACTGTTTCACTTTTTCCCAAGTCAAATCAGGTGTTGCCAGTCCGTTAGCCCAATAGCCTGTATAAGTAGTGCCTGTACCAAAATTGAAGGATGTACTTGTCATTAATCCAAGTGTAGAATAAGGATCGATATCCTGATTACCGATAATACCGTAACTTGCACGGATTTTCAAATCACTCAGTAACTTAACATTCTTCATGAATTTTTCATTGGTTACAGTCCAAGCGGCTGCAATAGAGGGGAAATAGCCCCATTTCTGATTGCTGAAACGTGAACTTCCATCAGCACGGAAAGTAGCAGTCAGCATATATTTATCGGCATAATTATACATAAGACGAGCTACTCCCGAAAGCAAGTTCCAGTTACTATAGCTGTTGCCAGCGTCACGTGTCTTGGCATTTTTTACATCCCAATATCCAACCTGTTCGGCAGAAAGGTTGTTGCCGGTAATTTCCATGTAACGGGTTTCCGACTTTGTAGCCTCCCATACGGCAGTGGCAGTAAGCGAATGTTTATTCCAATTACCCATGTAGGTCAGGTTATTGGTCGATTGTAATACCATGTTATAGGTATCGTTATTGCCCATTCCATTTTGCGTTTGTACACGTGTGGAAGAGAAAGTGTAACCTTTGTAATCCGAATAGTCAATACCGTTTGTTGTCGTAAAAGTCAATCCCTTCAAAATGTTGAACTTCAAGTCCACATGTCCGCTCACTACACTATGCTTACGGTCGTTCTGATTTTCGTGCAAAATACCATAAGGATTGTTTTGGATATTGTTGTAAGGGTCTGTATTATAATTACCTTTATCGTTGTACATTTCCATGGTAGGCGAATAGTTCAGCCCCACCCATATCGGGTTTTCCTGACTCTGATTAAATCCTGCACCCGATCCATTGCTTTGTGAGAGGTTAACATCTGCCGTCATTTCCAGCCAGCTATACAATTTAGAGTGTACATTAGCCTTCACCGAATAACGGGTAAAGTCTGTATCGGTAATAACACCTTTTGTATTCAGATAATTGCCCGAAACATAGAACTGTGTATCCTCATTGCCTTTTGAAATGGCTATTTTATAATTCTGAGTCACTCCGGTACGCAACAATACATCCATCCAGTCAATACCCGGATTGCTGCCATCCAGATAACCCGCCAAAGCATCACGGTCTGCTCCTTTATATTCTACCAAAGCCTGGGCATACTCTTTTGTTCCCATCACTTCGGGAATATGATAGGCGTTCGAAAAACCAACAGAAGCATCAAATACGACTTGGGCTTCTCCAGCCTTACCAGTCTTTGTTGTTACCAGTACAACACCATTGGCTCCACGCGATCCATAAATGGCTGTTGAAGATGCATCTTTCAAGATTTGCATGCTTTGAATATCTTCGGGGTTAATACCCTCCAAACCACTTTCACGAACAATGCCATCAACTACATACAACGGATCATTGGATTTATTAATAGAACTAGCACCACGGACACGAATTTTCAGATCACCGCCTGGTACGCCGCTTAATGTCACGGATACACCCGAAACACGGCCTTGCAATGCATCCTCAATACGAGTAACCGGTTGATCTTTAAACTGTTTATTGTTCATCACAGCCACCGAACCGGCCAAATCGGCCTTACGAACCGCACCATAGCCAATTACCACCACTTCATCCAGTGCTTCGCTGTCTTCTGACAATGTTACCGTAAGGTTCTTTTGTCCGTTAACAGGAACTTCTACCGACTTATAGCCTATATATGAAAATACCAATGTAGCATTGCCAGAAGATACATCCAGCGTAAACTTACCATCCAAATCGGTAATTGCTCCATTATGGGTATTGTCTTTTTCTACTACGTTGACACCAATCAATGGATCACCATGGGTATCATTCACAACACCAATCACACGAATAGTTTGCTGATTTACCGAATATTCATACGGTGTCTTAACAGGGCTTGCAGAAGCATTTCCTCCAACACAAAGAACCCCCATAATAAAGGGGAGTGCCTGGAACAGTTTTCCCTTCTCTTTTTTCATGAAGTAAAAATTTAAGTTTAACAAATATGGTTATTCAAGTTTAGGTTTTTTGTTCGTATTCCAGATAATGATAATCGTTTTACGATTTTCGGATCATCTGCCTTCGAACGCTGCAAAAATAAACGGCCAAAAGCAGAAGATGGTTTCAAAAACATACATTTATTTTTCAAATAAAGCTAAACAATCGTGTTTTAGCTATTTTTGAAAGGATTAATAGACAAAATTAAAAGCCTTCCAGACTATATTTCAGACGAAAAAAATCCCATCATATGAAACAATAATCTAAAATGAGATGTTATCTTTGTCATAAAGAACATGTTTCAGGCAATTGCGCTCCCCTGCAAGGTTCCTATGAAACAGTTTGTTTAAACCTGATATCAATTATGAAAGCACTAAAACAATCTTTTGCCAGCATAGTGTGTGTCATTATTATATTTCTATCTCTTATTCATGCCGCACCCATTTATGGCAAACACTACCTCTACAAACAAGTCCAGCTGAACAAAGGCTTGCCTTCTACGCTCAATTGCATTTTCTCAGACACCAAAGGTTTCATATGGACAGGCACCAAGTTTGGGTTGGGAAGATTTGACGGACATGAACAAAAGCGTTACCTACACCAACATAACGACTCTACATCGCTTCCCGGTAATTATATCTATCAAATTGTTGAAGACAGCCACCAACAACTTTGGATTCTGACCGAAAAAGGGGCTGTCATTTATGACTACCGTAACAATAACTTTATTCCCGTGAAAGAGGAGAACGGTAACGAATGCATAGCTTTTTCAGCTTGTAAGTGGGGTAACTCATTACTACTGGGAGGGATCAACAAAGTGTATTCATATAATCCTCAAACAGGTGAATTGAAAACCTTTTATGAACTACACCACAAACAAAAATTCGAAATTATCCGTTTGGCTATTTCAAAAGAGCAGAACTTGCTTTGTTGTAGCCGCTGGGAAGGTATATATGCCATCAATCTCCGCAACGGGCAAATCAATGCCTCTCCTTTTCAATGTGGCAAAGAAATCTCCGACATGTTCATCGATACCCAACAACGCATCTGGGTAGCTCCATACAATGAGGGAATACAATGTTTCAATCCGAAAGGAGAAAAAATAGCTTCATACACTACCCAAAATTCGAACCTAAGCAACGATATTGTCCTTTGTATTACCGAAAAGGAAGGTCAGTTGTGGCTAGGCACAGATGGAGGAGGAATCAACATTCTGGATGTTGACAATAATCGCTTCACGCATCTAAAACACGTGCCCGGCGACAAACTGTACTCCCTGCCCACCAACTCTATCAATTGTATATATCGTGACTCTTATAACAATATATGGATGGGAGGAGTTTACAACGGACTCATCAGCATACGCGAAGTAGCTATGAAAACCTATACCGACGTTCCATTTGGAAATTCTCTGGGACTAAGCCATAACATAGTTATTAGCCTCCATAAAGAAAATTCCAAACGTATTTGGATTGGTACAGACGGTGGCGGCATCAACAGTTTCAACCCCGAGACGGAAGCATTTACCCACTACCCAACTACAAAAGAAGACAAAATAACCTCCATCTGTGAATTTACACCGGGAAAATTATTGTTTTCGGCCTTTGCCGAAGGGCTTTTTGTTTTCGATACCGCTACCGGAAACAAAACGCCTTTCAATGTTATCGACGATGCCACTACTCAAACTTTATCCAAACATGGCTACTCTGTGTATCTGCACAAAAATACACCTAATACAATTCTATTGTTAAGCAACCATGTTTATATATACAATTTGCACACCAAAACCTTTAGTATAGCTATCGAAGAAAACGGGAAGCCCATAAGTTGGGGCACTCTACAAGCCATTAGCAGCGAAAAGGACCGCACTTACCTGTTCGACTCCCAACGAATTTATGAAATGAATCATTCAAGCCAACGGTTGAAAACTCTGTTCACCGCCGGGCAAGAAGCTGCCATAAACTCTGTATCATACGATGGGAAAGAGACTTTCTGGATCGGTACTAGTCAAGGGTTGCAATCCTTCAACATCATTACAGGGCATACAGTAACCATACAAACAAGCCTCTTTACAAACGCTTCGATAGTGGTGTGCAACGCACCTGACAAAATATGGGTCGGTGCTGAAAGTATGCTTTTCTCTTACTCTCCTACTTTGGAGCAATTTATCATCTATGGCGAATCGGACGGAGTAATACCCAACGAATATATTCCACGTGCACAACTTGTGATCGACGGAGAAGGCGTATATATGGGAGGAGTAGAAGGTCTGCTTTATATTGCCGATAATCCTAACGACGATCTTGTCAAACAGCCCGAGATCCGTTTATCAGACATCATCCTCAATGGCAAATCCATCAGTGAGGAGCTTGGAAAAAAACAGAACGCATTTTCCGTATCACTGAATAGTAACGTCGTTATCCAGCTAATGACCAAAGAGGAAGACATTTTCCGCAGGAAACTGTACCGTTACCGCGTAGAAGGACCGGACAACACTTATTCTGAATCCTATCATCCGGAATTAATTATGCGTACCCAGTTGCCCGGCACGTACAAGATTACAGCCTCATGTACCGCCAAAGACGGCAGTTGGATTCCCGACCGGCACATACTAACTCTTACCGTGCTCCCGCTATGGTATCAGACGTGGTGGTTCGTCATAGCATGCACAATTGTAGCCGTAGCATTGATTGTAAGCCTGTTCAGGAAAGTGCTGAAACAGAAAGAACGCAAACTGAAATGGGCTATGAAAGAACACGAACAACAGGTGTACGAAGAAAAAGTCCGTTTCCTTATCAACATCAGCCACGAACTGCGGACTCCCCTGACACTGATATATGCCCCCCTAAAACGGATATTGAAAGCAATTGGTCCTGATAATGAGCAATACCAGCCTCTCAAAGCCATTTACCGACAATCGCAACGCATGAAAGCACTTATAAACATGGTGCTGGATGTACGCAAGATGGAAGTGGGCGAAAGTAAACTATACCTGCATCCCCACCCTTTCAATGTATGGATAGAACAAGTCGCACAAGACTTTATCAATGAAGGTGAAGCCGAACAGGTACATATACGTTACCAGCTTGATCCCCGGATAGAAGAAGTGAGTTTTGACAAAGACAAGTGTGAAATTGTGCTGAGTAACCTGCTAATAAATGCCCTGAAGCACAGCCCGCAAAACACCACCATCACCCTGACTTCAGAACTGCTTCCCGGTGGAACTGAAGTGCGCCTGTCAGTCTCCGACCAAGGATGCGGGTTGAAACAGGTGAACATGGGTAAGCTGTTTACACGCTTTTACCAGGGAGGCGGCGAACAGAACGGTACCGGCATAGGATTGTCATACTCCAAAATACTGATAGAGCAACACGGAGGAAAAATAGGAGCCTGCAACAATCCGGATGCAGAGGCAACCTTCTACTTTGATTTGCCCATCACACATACCGAATCCGAAATCACCAGCCAGCCCAAAGCGTACCTGAACGAACTGATTGCAGATGAAAGTATCAACCAATCCATTGCCGATAAGGAGCATTTCGACACCTCCACTTGCAAAATCCTGATAGCCGATGATCATCCTGAGATGACAGACTTCCTGAAAAAGGTACTCGAAGAACACTTCAAACAGGTCATCACTGCTTCCGACGGTGAAGAGGCCCTGCAACTCACCCGTACACACATGCCCGACATCATCATCAGCGATGTCATGATGCCACGCATGAACGGCTATCAGTTATGCCAGCACATCAAGGAAGATATCAACATCAGCCACATCCCCATCATCCTGCTTACCGCACGCGATGACGAACAAAGCCAGAAAGAAGGTTACAAGCAGGGGGCTGACGCCTATCTCGCCAAACCGTTTGAAGAAGATACGCTGATAGAGCTTATACGCAACAGACTGAAAGACAGAGAGCAAACTCGCAAACGCTACATGCAGGCCGGCAGTGTACCTGTTCCTGAAGAAGTGACATACAGTGCGGCGGACGAAGCTTTTCTGGCAAAGCTAAATCAGGTTATCAACAATAATCTGGATAATTGCAACCTCGATATCGCCACCCTTTGCAAAGAAGTACATATGAGCCGTGCTTCTTTGTATAACAAGCTAAAAGCATTGACCAATATCAGTGCCAACGAATACATCAACAAGTTCCGTATGGAAAAAGCCATCCAGCTCATCGTCCATACTGATATGCCCTTTACCGAAATAGCCGAAAAAACAGGCTTTGCCACCTCGTCTTATTTCAGCACCGCTTTCAAGCAGTATACCGGTGAAACGCCTACACAATACAAAAAACGTATAAGGCAGGAAAATGCAGCCATACAATAGCAAAACTGCATCCGATTAATAACCAGTCATTTCAAAAGCACATATACCAAAACAAAAGAAGCACAACCCACAGGCACGGAGACAAGGACATTCATGTACGTCCCGCCATCCTTACCTGCGGATTGTGCCTTTATGCAAATCTCAATACAGAAGGGACACTATTGTCCCTCAGCAAGATTCAAAAATCAGTCTTCGTTCACTACGCTTTCCAACTGCATGTCGAAAGCCAATGCACTATAACCTAATACAGCATCCTTACCACTGGAACCATAACCGCTGCGCCAAGGGATGTAGACCATCCAACGCTCGCCCACATACATGTAAGTCAGTACGGTTGTCCTGCCCGTTACAACTCCCGAAACCGAGAACTCTTTCGGCGAATCAAAGTCTGTTGGTGCTTTGGACTTATCGCACTTATCCAAAAAACCCTGGTCGGTGGCCGAATAACCATTAAAGTTACCGTCAAACTTATCGCCCGTAATCAACGTACCATAATAATAAGCGGTTACCGATTCGGTGTACAGCGGACGGCGGGCATTCTCATAGCTATCCAGCTTTTCGATTTTTTTACAATATATATATTGCGGATTCTTATTGGTACTGGCATACACATCCTTGATGGCAAAAAGCTCACCTTCCTCCAGTGCCTGGAGTTCGGCTTCGGTAGCCACATACTTATTGGTTGCCTTTACCTTTTGGGCCAGCGAGTCGATAAAAGCCTCGTTACGGGCTTGCCAGTTATCATACTTTCCGGCTTCTTCCACTTCTTCACAAGCTACAAATCCACCCATTACCAGCAGAAAAAAAGGCAGAAAGTAAAAGAATGATTTCTTCATACAGCGTGTTATTGGTTGATTAAAGTTAGGACGTATTATTGCAACGTCTTCAGCAATGAGGTTATGCTCACACGGTCGGCAATGATGTTGTTCAGCTCGCTGATGGGCACACGTTCCTGCTGCATGGTATCGCGGTTACGCAACGTCACACAATTGTCTTCCAGGGTTTGGTGGTCAACGGTCACACAGTAAGGCGTACCGATGGCGTCCTGGCGACGGTAACGCTTGCCGATGCTGTCTTTCTCGTCATACTGGCAGTGGAAGTGGAACTTCAGTCCGTCGATAATCTCGCGTGCCTTCTCGGGCAGTCCATCCTTCTTAACCAATGGCATGACGGCCAGCTTCACGGGTGCCAGGGCTGCAGGCAATTTCAGAACGACACGTGTCTCGCCGTTCTCCAGTTTTTCCTCCTGATAAGAAGCACACATCACGCTGAGGAACATACGGTCTACACCGATACTGGTTTCGATAACATACGGCGTATAGCTTTCGTTGCTTTCGGGATCGAAATATTTGATGTTCTTGCCCGAGAATTTTTCGTGCTGGCTGAGGTCGAAATTGGTACGGCTATGAATACCTTCCACTTCCTTGAAACCGAAGGGCATCAGGAACTCAATGTCGGTAGCGGCATTGGCATAGTGGGCCAGTTTTTCGTGGTCGTGGTAACGGTAGTGGTCATCACCGAATCCCAGTGCCTTGTGCCATTTCAGACGGGTTTCTTTCCAGGTTTTGAACCACTCCAGTTCTGTACCGGGTTTTACAAAGAACTGCATTTCCATCTGTTCGAACTCGCGCATGCGGAAGATGAACTGGCGTGCCACGATTTCGTTACGGAAAGCCTTACCTATCTGGGCAATACCAAAGGGGATTTTCATACGGCCCGTCTTCTGCACGTTCAGGTAATTGACAAAGATACCCTGTGCTGTCTCCGGACGAAGATATACCTTCATCGAACCGTCGGCCGTAGAACCCATCTCGGTAGAGAACATCAGGTTGAACTGGCGCACTTCCGTCCAGTTCTTCGTTCCGCTGATGGGGCATACGATTTCCTCGTCAAGGATAATCTGGCGAAGCTCGTTCAAGTCGGGTCCGGCATTCATTGCCTTACTATAACGCTCGTGCAAAGCATCACGCTTGGCCTGGTGCTCCAGCACACGTGCATTGGTAGAACGGAATTGTGCCTCGTCGAAGGCGTCACCAAACTTCTTGGCAGCCTTGGCTACTTCCTTATTGATTTTCTCGTCGTACTTGGCTATCTGGTCTTCGATGAGTACATCGGCACGATAGCGTTTCTTCGAGTCGCGGTTGTCAATCAAAGGGTCGTTGAAAGCGTCCACGTGTCCGCTGGCCTTCCAGATGGTGGGGTGCATGAAGATAGCCGAGTCGATGCCGACAATGTTTTCGTGCAGCAGCACCATGCTCTGCCACCAGTATTGTTTGATGTTGTTTTTCAGTTCCACACCCATCTGACCGTAGTCGTACACCGCGCCCAGACCGTCGTAGATTTCACTGCTGGGGAACACAAAACCGTATTCCTTGCAATGCGAAACGATTTTCTTAAAAACGTCTTCTTGTGCCATTTTCTTGTTTATCTTAATTAAATTGTATCTTATTTGGGGTAAAAACGCCACAAAGATAGGGATTTATCTCATAAGGCTTACAAGCAAGTCTATTAATTTAATTAAATGTACGGGAACAAGCCCGACAGTCACTCCAAATCGCCCGCACAGCGGAAGCCCACTGCCGAAGTGCCATGCAGTAACCTCGTTCCAGTAGCAACAGCCCCTCTTGAGCATGCAAAAGCGATGCGGCTGTCGTCTACCCTACCCCAGCATAGAAAACATCCGCATGCCGTTCTTTCCCCGGATAGCAAAGAGGGGCAAAAGAGCTATCGATCCCAACGAATACATAATCGGCAAAAACCAATCCGTCCCGTCATATAGCAGAGCGAGAGGAAGATACACAGCCAGAACTGAAGCCACAAGACACCAAAAGCCATACTTCAATCTGCGGATTAGCAAGATGGAGCCCACCAAGCCGAGGGTGGAAGCAACCAGCAAGGGAAAAGGCCAAAGCGAGTTTTGAGGTTCGATAAAAGTATTGCCAATTCCAAGGACAACAAACAACCCGCTCCACAACAGGCCGAACACCAGCATCCCTTTCATCCACCACGGCAAGCAACTACACACCGAGCCGTTTGCCGTAGGTTTAAGCACAGGCGACGAAGAGGTTTCCCTAACACCAGGCATAGGTGGAACGGGCGGCGCCACACGAACTTGCAAGGTTTCTTCGTCCGCCACATCATTTGGCAAAGCAGGTTCCGCCTGCGCCTCCACTTCCAGCGCCCCCAAAAACTCCCCAACCGTCTGCCACCGTTCCTTCTTCATCGGACTCATGGCCTTGCGCAACGCCTCAATGGTTTTCCGGCTGACCTGCTTCCGGAGCAGAGGTTCCTCGGGAAATCCGTCGTTCAGCACATCGGCCGCCACGGGCGGAGTCTGTCCGGTCAGCATCTTATAGAGCGTAGCCCCCAAAGCGTAAACATCGAGCGTCACGGGGAAATCACGCCCCTCGTGATAGTTGGCCTGTTCCAACGGAGCATATCCCGGCGTACCGCCACCAATGGTGGTGCTCGACTCGGGCTGGCCGTCGCTGCCATACTGCTTGGATAGGCCGAAGTCTATCAGCACCGGCCGACCATCGGCACGGCGCATCACGTTAAGCGGCTTCAAGTCGAGGTGTAACATGCGGTTGTCGTGCATAAAGGCCAGCGCACTGCCTATGCGCTCCAAGTAATCCAACGCCTCCCGCTCGGGCAAGCCACCCCATTCGCCAATGTAGTTATCCAGGCTACCCCCTTCGATGTACTCCATGGCATAATAAAAAGTATTGTTAGCCTCAAAAGCCTCGAGCACTTTCACGATACCGGGATGTTTCATGCGCGACAGGTTCACCGCCTCGCGCTTGAATTTGGTCTTGTAGTCGCTATAAACACCCGTGTCCGAGCCACTGGTCACCGACGTGCCCTCGCGCCCGTTGATATCTTTCATAAAAAATTCCTTGACGGCCACCGTGACGTTGCTTGACAGTTCGCCCAACTCACCGCTGAGGCACAGGCGGGCACGGTAGGTAATGCCAAAGCTGCCCTGCCCCAGCACACGTTCTATCTCATAGGCATACGAATGTCCCTGAAGCCGGGTTCCGGCCGGCAATGCTTGGTTTTGATTCATCTTTCTACGCGTTAAAGTTAACAGACTGACAGTGCGGCACACCGCGCCATCGGATGCACAAAGTTAAAAAAAATATTAACTTCACGTTCACAAAAAGTCTTTTTAAAACTACATCTATCACAGTCGTACCATGTTCGTACCACAGTCGTACCACGTTCGTATGTGCCGGCCCGTTATAGACACGAACAAAACACGAATAAAAGGCAGCCCCAAAAGGTATAAAATACGGACAAACCGGAATGGATTTCCGTCGTTTCCGCATGGGGGTTGCAAAGTTTTTCCAAGAAAATTCTTATCTTTGTTGCACGAAGACAGGATGCGGCTCACCCGCCTCCCGCCATTTTCGGATAAACTGAAAAACAATCCCTTTAATACGCTACCCAGACACGAATATGAGCGAAGATTTTGAAGCCCCGAAAGATGATTTTGAAAAGGAACTGCCCGACGAGGACGCAGGCCACGAAAAGCACTCTGACTACAAACCGGCAGACACGACCAACCAGGATGTGAAACACCAACTGAGCGGCATGTACCAGAACTGGTTTCTGGACTATGCTTCGTATGTGATTCTGGAACGTGCCGTGCCCCATATCATGGACGGGCTGAAGCCCGTACAACGACGCATTCTGCATACCATGCGCCGCATGGAAGACGGGCGCTACAACAAGGTGGCCAACATCGTAGGCGAAGCCATGAAGTTCCACCCGCACGGCGATGCCTCCATCAAAGACGCATTGGTGCAACTGGGTCAGAAAGACCTGCTCATCGACTGTCAGGGAAACTGGGGAAACATTCTGACCGGTGACGATGCCGCCGCAGCCCGATACATCGAGGCACGCCTCACGAAATTCGCCCTGGACGTTGTGTTCAATCCCAAAACGACCGAGTGGAAGCTGTCGTACGACGGGCGTAACCGCGAACCCGTGACACTGCCCGTCAAATTTCCGCTATTGCTGGTACAGGGTGTAGAAGGTATTGCCGTGGGATTGTCGTCCAAGATTCTACCGCACAACTTCAACGAGCTGTGCGAAGCCGCCATACACTACCTGCACAACGAGCCTTTCGAGCTTTACCCCGACTTCCAGACAGGTGGCAGCATCGATGTGTCCAAGTACAACGACGGCGAACGTGGCGGTAGCGTAAGGGTGCGTTCGCGCATCGAGAAGGTGGACAACAAGACATTGTCCATCAAGGAAATACCCTACGGAAAAACCGTAGCCAACGTATGCGACTCCATTGTAAAGGCCAGCGAGAAAGGTAAAATCAAGATACGCAAGGTAGAAGACCTCACATCGGGCAACGTGGAAATACTGGTGCATCTGGCCGCCGGCGTTTCGTCCGACAAGACCATCGACGCCCTCTATGCCTTTACCGACTGCGAGGTGAGCATCTCGCCCAACTGCTGCGTCATCGACGACCGCAAACCGCACTTCCTCACCGTGAGCGACGTGCTGCGCAAGTCGGTAGACAACACTCTGGCCCTGTTGCGCATGGAACTGGAAATACGCCGCGGCGAAATTCTGGAAAGCCTGCACTTCGCCTCACTCGAAAAGATATTCATCGAGGAACGCATCTACAAAGACCGTGAGTTTGAGCAGGCCAAAGACATGGATGCCGCCTGCGAACACATCGACGAACGGCTGACACCTTACTACCCCACTTTTATCCGCGAGGTGACCAAAGACGACATCCTCAAACTGATGGAGATAAAGATGGCGCGCATCCTCAAGTTCAATTCCGATAAAGCCGAAGAACTGATAGCACGCATGAAAGCCGACGTGGAGGAGATAAACCGTCACCTGGACAACATTGTGGAATACACGGTAGACTGGTTCCGCATGCTCCACGAAAAATACGGAAAGAATTTTCCACGCCGTACCGAGTTGCGCAATTTCGATACCATCGACTCGACCAAGGTTATCGAAGCCAACGAAAAGTTGTACATCAACCGCGAGGAAGGTTTCATCGGCACGAGCCTGAAGAAAGACGAATTCATAGCCAATTGCTCCAATCTGGACGATGTCATCATCTTCTACCGCGACGGGCGTTACCTCGTGACGCCGGTAGCCGACAAAAAGTTCATCGGCAAGAACGTGCTCTATGCCAACGTGTTCAAGAAGAACGACAAACGTACCATCTACAACGTGGTGTACCGCGACGGAAAGGACGGCACCTGCTTCATCAAGCGCTTTGCCGTGACCAACGTCATCCGCGACCGCGAGTACGACGTTACACAAGGCACACCGGACTCACGCATCATGTACTTCACCGCCAATCCCAACGGCGAGGCCGAAGTCATCAAGGTGACACTGAAGCCCAACCCGCGCCTGCGCAAAATCATCTTCGAGGAAGATTTCAGCCAGATAGGAATCAAGGGACGCCAGGCTATCGGCAACATACTGACACGTAACCCGGTACATAAAATCACCCTGAAACAACGCGGCGGCTCTACACTGGGCGGACGAAAGGTATGGTTCGACCGCGACGTGCTGCGCCTCAACTACGATGGACGAGGCGAATATCTGGGCGAATTCCATAGCGAGGACCGCATCCTGGTGGTGCAGGACAACGGCGATTTCTACCTCACCAACTTCGACCTGAGCAACCACTACGAAGGTAACATACGTATTCTCGAGAAATACGACTCCAACAAGGTGTGGACCGCTGTACTTTACGATGCCGACCAGCAGAACTATCCTTACATCAAGCGGTTCTACTTCGAGCCTACCACCCGCAAGCAGAACTACCTGGGCGAGAACAAAGCCAACCGGCTCATCCTGCTTACCGACGAATACTATCCGCGTCTGGAAATCACCTTCGGCGGACACGACAGTTTCCGCGACCCGATGGTCATTGAGGCCGACGAATTCATTGCTGTCAAAGGCTTCAAGGCCAAAGGCAAGCGTCTCACCACCTTTACCATCGACGCTATCAACGAACTGGAGCCAACTCGCCAGCCCGAAGCACACCCTGAAGCCGAGGCGCAGGAAGAAGAGCCCGAAATACTGGACCCAGACTATGGAAAAAGCGAAAGAGACATTCTGGACGAACTGACCGGGCAGATGAGATTGTTTAATGACCAAGAGGAGACAACGTGAGAAAGATAAGGTTTAAGACATTTCTGACTGCGGCACTGGCTTTACTTGCCGCAACCGGTCTGTATGCACAGGCCGACACCGTATCGCAAAGCCAGAAGCACCGGGTATTGGAAGAAGTGCAAGACAACCCCGTTGAACCGATAGATCCGACCCGTTTCACCACCCGTGCCACCTTATATGGGGCAGGGTTCACCAATGTGTTCGACACCTACCTGTCACCACAGGAATACCGGGGTGTGGAATTCCGCATTTCACGCGAAAGCATGCGTATGACACGTTGGATGGACGGCAACCTTTCACTCCAAACCCTGTTTCAGGCCAACGTAGGTTATACCCACAACAAGGTGGACAACAACAAAACCTTTGCGGGACTTGCCAACTGGAATTACGGACTACACTACAACTTCCGTCTGACCGACAACTTCCGCCTGCTGGCCGGAGGTGTGGGCGACTTCAACGGAGGTTTTGTATGGAACCTGCGCAACGGTAACAATCCGGCCTCGGCGCGCGCTTATGTCAACCTCGACGCCTCGGGCATGGCCATCTGGGACTTACGCATCAAAGGCCGTCCCATCACCCTACGCTACCAGGCCAATCTGCCCCTGATGGGTGTCATGTTCTCTCCCCACTACGGGCAATCGTACTACGAAATATTCTCGCTGGGCAATGCCGGTGGTGTAGTAAAATTCACCTCCCTGCACAACCAGCCTTCATTACGCCAGATGCTGACAGTGGATTTCCCCGTAGGCCGGGCTAAAATGCGTCTGGCCTATGTATGTGATATCCAGCAGTCCAACCTGAACGATATCAAGACACACACTTATTCACACGTATTTATGGTGGGTTTTGTAAAAGAACTATACCGACTGCGCCCCAAAAACCGATAAACAATGAAAAAATTCAATCTGCGATATTCCTTTCTTTTTCTTACCGCATGCCTGCTCTGCCTGAGCAGTTGCATACGTGAGGAAGAATTTGACAATACTCCTCAGGGCAACTTTGAAGCCTTGTGGACTATCATTGACGAGCAATATTGTTTTCTGGACTACAAACAGATAGACTGGAATGCCATTCACGACAAGTACCAGCCCCTCATTACTCCCGACATGAGCCAAGATGGACTGTTTGAAGTACTGGGCAACATGCTGGCCGAATTGAAGGACGGGCACGTCAACCTGTATAGTGCTTCCAATACCGCCCGCTATTGGGACTGGTATCTGGACTACCCGCGCAACTTCGACGAAAGCCTGGTGGAGCAATATCTTGGTCGGGAATACCGCATTGGCGGAGGAGCCGAATACACCATACTTGACGACAACATCGGTTACATTTATTATGGAAGTTTTTCGAGCGGTGTGGGCGAAGGTAATCTGGACGAAATGTTGTCATACCTTTCTATCTGCAACGGGCTCATCATTGACGTGCGTAATAACGGAGGCGGTAATCTGACCTACGCCGAACGCATTGCCTCCCGCTTTACGAACGAAAAGGTGCTGACCGGATACATCCAGCACAAAACCGGCAAGGGGCATAGCGACTTTTCAGATCCCTCACCCATTTATCTGGAACCCTCGAACAGCATACGCTGGCAAAAGAAAGCCATCGTGTTGGTGAACCGACATGCTTACAGTGCCACCAACGACTTTATCAACTCCATGCGCTACCTGCCCAATGTCACCATTCTGGGTGACAAAAGCGGAGGCGGTTCAGGCCTGCCCTTCTCATCCGAGTTGCCCAATGGCTGGGGAGTCCGTTTTTCGGCCAGTCCACACCTGGATGCCGACAAGCAGCACATTGAGTTCGGTATCGACCCTGACATCAAGATAGATATGACCGAAGAAGACCAGGCAAACGGTCTTGATACAATGATTGAAGAAGCCCGCCGGTTGCTGAAAGTAAATTCTTGACACACTTTGTCTGCCCAATAGTTTGCCGAAACAAAAAATCTTTCTATCTTTGTCCCCGCAAGAAAGAAAACAGCATGCGGCTGTGGCGTAATTGGTAGCCGCGCCAGACTTAGGATCTGGTGCCGCGAGGCGTGTAGGTTCGAGTCCTATCAGCCGCACAAGTTCCCCCTTTGGTGGAGAGCAACTGAAAAACCTTCGGAAAACAAGAATCCGAAGGTTTTTTTTATCCACTTCCACATAAAAATAAACATCCGTATGTGTATTTTTGCAAAAAGAAGAAAACCAACAACCCTAAATGCCCATACCATGAATGCCTTAAAATACATACTGGCATACAGCCTGTGCATCTTGATGACCGTTGGCACACATGCCGGCCCCAAACCCTATATAGCCAACTTTACCCGCGACAAATACCATGCCGCCAATAAAAACTGGTCTATCGGGCAAGACGAACGGGGAGTTATGTATTTCGGCAATGACCTGGGCCTGCTTGAATCGGATGGTATCAGTTGGAAACTTTATCCTATGCCTAATATACCGATTGTGCGTTCACTGGCAGTAGAATCACACCACACCATCTACACAGGGGGTGACGGAGAGCTGGGACGTTGGGACCGGCTTCAATCGGGAGAGCTGAAGTATACTTCATTAAACCACTTGATTACCGACAGTAAGGTCCAGGATGAAGCTTTTTGGCGTGTCTGGCTGGACAAAGACAAAGTATATTTCCAGTCATTCAGCAATCTCTACATATACAACCACAAAAGCATGCAGAAAATAAGCCTGCCACAAGGCCTGATGTTTCTGCAACGGGTCAGAAACGAATATTGGGTACAGGAAATGTATGGCAGCCTGTATCGTATCAAAGCGGGGAGTCTGCAAAAAATAGAAGGTAGTGATTTTCTGAACGGACAACTCGCCAGAGTAATTCTCCCATACGGGAAAAACGAATATCTCATAGGAACTGACAAAGGGAAACTGTATATTTTCAACGGCAAAGAGCACCGTCTTTGGAACGAAGAGCTCTCAAAAAAGTTAAACGGTACCGAGTTGAATTGCGGAATTTATTGCGACAAGCGCAAAACCTATTATCTGGGAACCCAGCTCAGCGGACTTTACGAAGTAAATACCGAAGGGCATATTCACAACCATTTTCACGCAGACAACGAATTGCCCAACAATACAGCGCTCTCGCTTTACGAAGATAGCAACAACAATATATGGGTAGCGATGGACCGAGGTCTGTCGTATCTCCGCTACACTGACGGGCTGAGTTATTACCTGACTTTCAGTAATAACACCAGAGCCGTCTATGCCGCCGCACTATGGAAAGGAGAATTGATAATTGGTACCAATCAAGGTGTATTCCACGCCAAGACTCAAGGTATAAACGAACAAGAAACACTTTCATCACTCCAATTCATAGAAGGTACACAAGGACAAGTCTGGGACTTTTACGAAACAGACGGTCGTCTGTTTTGTTGCCACAACAATGGTCTGCTGGAAATCACTCCCGACTTTACCTTCAAACCACAATACAATCTCAACACCGGCGTGTTCCAGATTGTAGACGACATCATCAACGGAATCCCCTTACGGATTATTGTAGGATATAACAAACTGTACATTGCCAACCGCAGAACAGGTAAAATCCATACAATGACACAAATCGGTGACCTCATACGCCATGCAGCCATCGACCACTTGGGAAATATCTGGCTGGAAACACTTAACCGGGGGGTCTACAAATGCCGCCTGAATGAAGAGATGAATGCTTTCCGCTACTATATTTACTATGGTAATGAAAATGACAAGCAACTTCCTACACGGCTTAAATTATTTAAAATCAGCGGTCGTATTCTTTTCTTGGGAGACAACCGCTTCTATACTTACAGTGAAGACCAGGACAACCTACAATCGAACGCATTACTCAATAATTGCTTTAAAGGCGTCGACAACCTGAAGCGGCTCATTCCGATCAACAACGAAGAGGGATGGGCTATAACCTCATCGTCAGTATATCGCTTCCTATACGACGGCTACATAGCCCACATTAAAGAAGCTTATCAGGTAGGTACCGAACATGCCACCTTCAATACGGATGCCGAAAACATCTCCATACTCAACGACTCACTCTCGTTGATATGCCTGGACGCAGGATTCATCCTGCACAATTCATGGCAAAGCGAGCAACGGCATACTCAACTCGCCCCGCCAAATCTGGAATACATACATGCCGGACACGAATATGCTTCCTTACAACAACCGTTGGAATTTCCGTTCAAAGACAATACCGTAAGTGTCGGTATCTCAGTAAATGGAGCCTTTGCCGACAATCTGGTCCCCGAATATCTGCTGGAAGGAGTTGACTCAACCTGGAACCAGTCCACACAACCCAACAGCATCTCATACGCCCGATTGCCACAAGGCGACTACACCCTTCATCTACGCACCGGTGACGGTTTGGGAAACTATTCTGAAGAAAATCTAATCAAATTCAAAATCCAATCACCGTGGTACCGGACCATCTGGTGGTATACCGTTTGCTGCATGTTGGCAGCTGGTATTTCATACCTTATATTTTGGTCCACCCAAAAACGCATGCACGCCAAACATCTGCAACGCCTCAAGTTGCAGGAGGCCGAATATCTACAAAAAATAAACGAACAACTACAAAGCGAGATTGAAGAAAAAAATGCAGAGCTATTTACCCAGACCTCTTTCATTATCCACAAAAACGAGCTGATGCTAAAGCTTAAGGAAATGGTTGACGAGATATGTAGCAAAAACACCCAAAAGTCACTTGTACCACTCTACCTGAAGCTGAACAACCTGCTAACAAGCAATCTTAATACAGAAGATGACTGGAAAATGTTTCTCATCAAGTTTGAGCAAAAGCACCATAACTTCTTCAAAACCTTGAAGGAATGCTATCCGCAACTCACAACCAACGACTTGCGTTTGTGTGCCTGCCTCAAACTGAACATGGATACTAAAGACATAGCTTCACTCATGAACCTGTCCATCCGTGCCGTAGAAAACAACCGGTACCGCCTGCGTAAAAAGCTCGACTTAAAGCCTGCACAAAATCTGAACGATTTCTTTTTGTCCATCGAATAACTAAAGGGACATTTATCTCTATCCGAACTGTCCTGTACCATCACCTCATGCAGGCTGGGAGGCTAGACCATCTAGGCACGCTGGGTGAACAGCCTACCCTGGGAGGATAACCTATACAGGCTGTGAAAATTGTCCGCCCGAATAAACATAGATCACATAATAGCATAAAAAATGCTTTTCCTCTACGCAAAAGCAGTAGGAAATCGACTCCAAACGCCTTACTTCCCATCCACAAAATAATATTATAGAAGAATCAAATTTATAAACATAATCTATTATTAAACAGAATATTACGTATTTTTGAGTAGTATTTAAGTAGTACTCTAAATGTTAAAAATCCAGGTTGTGTATTTGTGGTGAGTAAGATTTTAATGCGTGTTGTTGTGCATTGAGTATGTTTGCCGGCGATTTGACATAAATCAACTGCGCAGACAACTTATGTAAAATCAATCATCCAAGTTCAGTTACTAAAATTTAATGCAATGAAGCAAAAACCGCATTTCTTTGAAAAGGCCTCTAGGCTCAGGAATCTATTTCTGACGACATGCCTGCTTTTGGTTACGTTGTCAGCATTCTCACAAAGCAAAACCATTACCGGTACGGTAAAAGATGGAGTCGGCGAACCACTTATCGGAGTATCGGTAGTAGTAAAAGGTACGTCCAACGGTGTAGTAACCGATATTGACGGTAACTACTCTCTGACCAATGTACCCGAAAATGCCACACTTACTTTCAGCTACATCGGCATGTTGTCGCAAAACATTCAAGTTGCGGGAACATCCATTATTAATGTCACACTGAAAGAAGACACCCAGCAATTGGAAGAAGTTGTTGTCATCGGTTATGGTTCGGCAAAGTCCAAAGATCTGACAGCCCCCATCGATGTGGTTAAGGAAGATGAACTTATTAATGTTCCCACTTCATCGCCAATGGCTGCCCTGCAAGGTAAAGTAGCCGGTGTAAACATCACCAATTCGGGAACACCGGGCGAAGGACCTAAAGTTACCATCCGTGGTATGGGTTCTTTTGGCGATACATCACCACTGTATGTAGTGGACGGAATGTTCTATGACGACATTAACTTCCTGAACAACGCCGACATCCAAGATATGACTATTCTAAAAGACGCATCGGCTGCTGCCATTTACGGTGTTCGCGCCGCCAACGGTGTAGTAATCATCACCACTAAGAAAGGGCAACGCAACCAAGACGCCAAGATTACTTATAACGGCTATGTTGGTATCCAGAAAGCAACCAACTTGCTGGAGATGTGTAACTCACACGAATATGCTACCATGCTGATGGAAGCCGATCCCAACAGCTACGGCTATATATTTGAACAATCGATCGCCTCGTTTGGCGGTGACCTTGAAAGCTTGCAATTCAATGCCGATACAGACTGGTATGACGAATTGCTACGTACGGCTATGATGAGCAACCATAGTATCAATGTTTCGGGAGGTTCGGAAAAAGCTACTTATTCGGCCGGTTTGAGCTACCTTACACAGGACGGTATTATGGATGTAGAAAACTATTACCGCCGTCTTAACTTCCGTGCAGCCGTTGATTACGAAGCCCGCAAGTGGCTGAAAATCGGGTTCAACGGTGTGTTCAGCAACTCGCAACAACAGCTGCCCAACAACGCAGCCTGGCAACAAGCTTTCAATGCGGCACCTGTATATCCGGTTTACGACACTACACGTGGTGACGATGTATTCCCCACAAAATATGCTTCGCCCGAACAAGCTGGCCTATCCACCAACTTCTACAACCCGGTAGCAACAGCCAACTATTATGACAGCAAGAACGAGAACTACCAAGTGTTGAGCAACTTCTACGCACAAATCAACATTCTGCCCGAAAAGCTGAATGTACGTTCGAGCTATAGCTACGACTACCAGATGATACGCGGAACCAACTTTACACCGACCTATTATGTCAGCAATAACCAGCAGAAAACTACTACTTCACTGACCAAAACCGATAGCAACTATTACAACTGGGTATGGGATAACACAGCAACCTACACCGACAAGTGGGGAAAACACGGCTTCACCGGTATGCTGGGTGTTTCCATGCGCCAAGAGCAATACCGTATGCTTACCGGAACCGCTACCAATGTACCCGAAGGTGCAGACGAATGGAAATACATAGGACTAGGTAATAAAGAAGGTGCTACCGTAGACGATGACGGTTACCGTTACCGCGGTCTTTCTTACTTCACCCGTTTGAACTACAACTACGATGACAAATATATGTTGATGTTCACGTTCCGTGCTGACGGATCGTCCAAGTACAACGAGAAATGGGGTTACTTCCCTTCTATCGGTGCAGCTTGGGTTATTTCTCAAGAACCATTCATGCAAAACCAGAACATATTCGATTACCTGAAGCTGCGTGCCAGCTGGGGTAAACTGGGTAACGACAAAATTGCCGCCAGCGCCGGTTTTGCCAGTATCAACAACGTACAGGGTGTATTTGGTACAAACACAGCCCTCGATGGTTATACCAACTCATCTAACTTCAGCTGGTTGGCATGGGAAGTAGTAAACGAGACCAATATCGGTGTAAACTTCTCTACACTGAAAAACCGCTTGAATGCCGATATCGACTGGTATTACCGCTTGACAGACAATGCCGTTATTTCACCCACATTGCCCATGCAGACTACAACCATTGCCGGCAACTACGGTGAAATCCTTAACTCTGGTCTGGAAGTATCACTCAACTGGTCTGACAAGATTGGTAAAGATTTCTCTTACAACATCGGTGCCAACCTGGCTTACCTGCATAACGAAGTAAAAAGTCTGAAAGATAACATGACCATCATCCGCGGTGGTAAAACCGTTAATAAAGTAGGCGAAAAGATGAACTCTTATTATGGTTACAAAGTAATAGGCATCTATCAGACGGCCGAAGAATGTGCAGCCGATCCTATTGCCGTAACCAATAACCTGGAACCGGGCGACTTCAAATATGAAGATGTCAACGGCGACGGTGTCATTGACGGCAGCGACAAGCAGATTCTGGGTTCATACGTACCCGATTTTACTTATGGATTCAACTTCGGACTAACCTATAAGAACTTTGATTTTGCAGTAACTACCTACGGACAAGCCGGTGGTGAGTTGTGGAATCGCAAACGCGCCCTGCGTTATGCTGCATCCAACTACAACTTCGATAAGGCTCAATACGAAAACCGCTGGACCGGAGCAGGTTCTACCAACTCCAACCCGTCGGCTAAAGCACTGACCAAAAGCTGGAACGTATCGGATAGTAATAACGCTTCTTATTTCGTAGAAAGCTCCAACTACTTCCGTATTCAAAATATCACATTAGGATATTCATTCAAGAACATCAAGTTTGGCAGCTATACAATGCCTGGCATCCGTCTATCACTTACTGCCGACCGTCCGTTCACTTTCTTCAAGGCAAACAGCTTCACGCCTGAGTTGTCTGACTCTGAAGGTTGGGATACCGAAGTTTATCCGTTGACCGCCACCTACACATTTGGCGTACAAATTGATTTCTAACCATTAAACAATCTATTACAATGAACAATATCTTTAAAAAGACATTTGCATATATTCTGCCGGCCCTGATGGTGGCAGGAAGCGTTAGCAGCTGCGCCGACTTCATTGATATTGACCCCGAAAATGAGGTTCCTGAACAAAGTGTCGATTTCTCAGTTACGGCCAATATGTATCAGCCAGTAGTAGGTGCCTATGCCGAAGTACGCAGTTCGGCCATGCACTACATCAATGCATTGCTTATGTTCACACGTGACGGAGATGTATGGTCCGGACGTTATGACGACCAGGGAGCAGCTGCCGATTATAGCCGTAGTTTTGTATACGACAATTCTTACTGGGGACTGAACCAAGTATGGATTAACTGGTATAACATCATCCGAGTAACCAATTCTGCATTGGAATCACTGGACAGTTATGCCGAATATCTGACCGAAGGCAGCAACGATTATAGCAACTACGAATCATATTGTGGCGAAGTACGCACCATCCGTGCATGGGCATACTATAATTTGGTAACGAACTTTGGTGCAGTACCTATTTATAGCGACAACCTGCAAACTGAATTCCGTCGTTCATCAGTCAACAAAGTATATGAATATATCATGAGCGACTTGGACTATGCCATTAATAAGATGAAACGTATGCGTCCCAACGAAATGGAGCACCAGGGAGCATTAACGGCCTTTACCGCTGAAATGCTAGCAGCCAAAGTGGAACTGATACGTGGTAACTACGACGAAGTAGAAAGACTGACCGATGACATCATCAACAACGGTAATTTTGAATTATATTCTGATTATTATCAGCTATTTAAGATTCCAGGAAAACTCTGTAACGAATCATTGTTCGAATGCCAGGTAACTGACTATGGTAACGGTTCGGGAGACGAAATCACCGTGGATCAGTTTTTCAATTGCCAAGGTCCGTTCAATCTTACAGATGGAACCAATTCACTCGGTGGTTGGGGCTTTATTGGTTATGAGCCAGAATTCATAACTTGGGCCGAGAATCGTGGTGAAGATGTACGTGCTACTACTTCCTTCCTAAAAGCAGGAAGTGTTACCCCTGAAGGTTGGACCATTGGTGCTGCCCAAGGTACATCTACTGATTGTTGGAATGGTAAAAGCTACTTACCTTATGAGCAGATGACTCCAGGTCGTACTACCTACGGAAACAATAATAATGTACGTATTTTCCGCTATGCAGAAGTATTACTAATGAATTCAGAAGCGAAAATCCGCCTGAACAAAGATGGAGACTTTGGCTACAACGAAGTACGCAAACGTGCAGGCATGTCAACCAAGACCGGTGTTACCGTAGACGATGTACTGGACGAACGCCGCATGGAACTTTGCAGCGAATGGGGTAACCGCTACATGGATTTGGTACGCACCGGACTGGCCAGCACCGTATTAGGTCCCAAAGGCTGGACAGAGGACAAGACTTATTGGCCTGTACCTGCTACCCAGCTTGAAAACCTGCCTGATTTGGCACTTGACCCCATTGAATAAGCCGTTTCCTGTAAACGGTCATACAATCATTCATCTATATATAGGTTAAAAAAACGGAAGTCACTTCTTCCCCTCTCCCCTCACCACGGGAGAGGGAGAAGAATGATCTTTCTAAAAACATAGAGCCTATATTCATTGAATGACATACCTGTAAAATCATATTAAAAAGCCTTAAACCATTATGGTGAGAAATATAATCATCAGTTGCGGGATAGCGTTTGCCACATTATACGCAAATGCCGCCCCCGACGACTCCATTAAAGTAGTAAAAGGACAAGTAAGCGACTACTACATAACTGTCACTAAAGACCGAATTGTAAAAGGCCGTGTACTCGACGCCCAGCAACAGCCTCTCGAAGGAGCCACCGTCATGTTCTTTGCCAGTCCCATGCACTGTACCACAGCACACGACGGCAGCTTCGCCATAAAAGGCGCTGAAAACGACCGCCACTTGTACGTCTATTATCCTGGCAAGAAAATCGTGAACCGGATGCTCTCACTCGATGACAACGACATACAAGTCGTAATGGAAGACGAAGTACATAAAAGCATTGCCCGCCAGCCGGCACAGGCTACCCGTTGGTACAATCCGGAGGCACCTACCACACGCACTTTCTGCAACCCGATGAACATCAGCTATAACTTCGAACCTTATAACAACAACGTCCGTCCCAACGGTTCATTCCGCTCGGCAGCCGACCCTATGGCCGTGGAATACAAAGGAGAATACTTTCTGTTCTCAACCAACCAGGGAGGATTTCACTGGTCGAAAGACTTGGCAAACTGGGAATTCGTATCGGCCAGTTTTCAACGCAAACCAACCGACGACGACCAGTGCGCACCTGCAGCCTATGTAAGCGGTGACACATTGTTCTACACCGGTTCCACCTACGAAGGATTGGCCGTGTGGTACAGCACTCATCCCAAAGACGGACGCTTCAAGCGTGCCATCGAGAAGAACGTACTCCCCTCATGGGACCCCTGCCTTTTCCTAGACGATGACGGTAAGCTGTACCTCTTCTACGGCTCGAGCAACGAATATCCGCTGAATGTCCCCGCGCCCCATCATTTTACCTTTGCCGTCCGCGATATTCCCGACGTTACCGTCGAGCAGCGCGAACGCGTCCTGAAAGCCACCCATTATAATGAGTTTGCATTCCCCGCCGGTATGCTGACGGTCGATATGCTCTCCGACTCCGGCACCACCGCCATGACCAACCACCAGTGGGCTTCCCTGTTCCTGGGCGACGAGGCATATGGCCGCAACACCGGCTACTATGTCCTGCTCGACACCTTCCGCGACATCTTTGAGCGCGGCGGCGAGAAGAACTGGAAGAAGATCATCGACTATGTCCGCACCGACTGCCGCGACGTCGAGACGATGATGGAAAAGGTCTACCTGCCCGAATACGAGGGCGGCCTGTTTAACGGCGGCGCAGCCCAGATGGAGCGCCCCAACACCTTCATCATCCAGCAGGGCCGCGCAGCCGAGTCCGTCCTGATGGAGATCGTCAAGAAGATCCTCGCCGCCCGCCATCCGGGCAAGGTCTTCACCATCCCCTCCAACGGCCACTTCGACACCACCGAGGGCAACATCAAGCAGATGGGCTCCATCCCCCGGAACCTGTATGACAAGGAGCTGCTCTACCAGGTACCGGAGGGCGGTCGATATGAGAAGAACCCCTTCAAGGGCAACATGGACATCGAAAAGCTAGAGCAACTGATCCAGACCGTGGGTCCGGAGAACGTGCCCCTGGTCTTCGCCTGCATTACCAACAACCCCATCTGCGGCCAGGCGGTGTCCATGGCCAACCTGAGGGAGATCAACCGGGTTGCCCACAAATATAATATCCCCCTGGTTTTCGACGCCGCCCGCTGGGCGGAGAATGCCTACTTCATCAAGACCAGCGAGGCCGGCTACGCCGACAAGTCCATCGCCGAAATTGCCACGGAGATGTTTTCCTACTGTGACGCTTTCACCATGTCCGCCA
>ENA-OOXJ01000339-OOXJ01000339.1-human-gut-metagenome-genome-assembly--contig:-NODE-339-length-41710-cov-9.854063_pt1 | contig 41710 bp, 38 predicted proteins | sample MGYA00241587_ERZ501343 | MGnify/ENA primary metagenome ERZ501343 (study PRJEB25962, sample SAMEA2042918) | human gut metagenome | biome: human gut; feature: human-associated habitat; material: faeces... | reverse complement strand
TTTCCGGCCAGGCCTACGAACGCATCAACAAGTCCGCCCTCCAGGAAGTGGTCGTCACCGACACCATCCCGCTCAGGGCCCCTGCCGGCACAGACCTGACCAAATTCACAGTCCTCTCCGTTGCCGACATGTTCGCCGAGGTCATCGACAGGATTTACAACTACAAGTCAATCAGCGATGCTTTCGGGTTCTGATATCAGCGGAATACACAGCCGCATCATCCGCACAGTCCGGGACTTCTTCGCCAAAGCCGGAGCGTCCCGGGCCGTGATCGGACTTTCGGGCGGCATCGACTCCGCAGTAGTGGCGGCACTGGCAGTGGAGGCACTGGGTAAGGACAATGTCACCGGCATCCTCATGCCTTCGTCATACTCTACCATACACTCGGTAGGCGATGCGGTCACACTGGCCGAGAACCTCGGGATAAAATACCACATCGTCCCGATAAGCACGATCTACGACCGCTTCATGAAGGAAGCCGAGCCCCTTTTCGAGGGAGACTTCCATTGGGACACCACCCAGGAGAACCTCCAGGCCCGCATCCGCGGCACCATCCTGATGCTCTACTCCAACCGCCACAGGGCACTGCTCCTGAACACCACCAACAAGAGCGAGCTCTCGATGGGCTACGGCACCCTGTACGGAGATCTCTGCGGGGCCCTGATGGTCATCGCCGACCTGTACAAGACCGAGGTCTATGAGATGGCCGCATACATCAACCGGGAGCAGGAGATCATCCCCGCCTCCACCATCACCAAGGCCCCCTCGGCCGAGCTGAAGGAAGGCCAGAAAGACACCGATTCCCTCCCGCCCTACGACATCCTGGACCCCGTCCTCTACAGCCTCAACGAGAGAGGAAAGAGCGCGGAACAGATTTTGCAGGAAGGTGCGGACAAGGAGCTTGTGGAAAAAATCATCCGGCTCAGGAAGGCCGCGGCATTCAAAGGCCACCAGCTGGCTCCAATGATCAAAGTCAGCACCGCCCCTCTTCTGGACAGGAGCAAATGGGTGGAGCCGGCAGAACAATAATTAAAAAGGTACAATGGAAATATTTATCGCAGCGTTGATATTCGTAGGCCTGGCGGTCCTCATCATGTGCTTCAACATCATCTTCAGGAACAAGCCGTTTCCCGACAGTGAGATAGGGCACAGCAAGGAGCTCCGCAAACGGGGCATTGTCTGCGCCAAGGAAGAGGAAATGAAGCTGTGGGGCCCGAAACGCGGAGGAGCCGCCTCCTGCAACGGAACCTCATGCTCGGACTGCGGGCTGAACGCCATAGGCGGCTGCGACCACAATCAGGAACCGAAGAAATAGAAAAAGAAAGTAAAAGAAAGTATGAGTTTAGTTGCCATAGTAGGACGACCGAATGTAGGTAAATCGACCCTTTTCAACCGTCTGGTGGGAATGCGCCAGGCAATAGTCGACGAGACGGCCGGAGTGACCCGCGACCGCCATTACGGCCAGTGCGAATGGTGCGGTACCACTTTTTCCGTTGTGGATACCGGCGGATACACCTCCAACTCGGAAGACATATTCGAGGAGGAAATCCGCAAGCAGGTAATGATTGCCATCGAGGAGGCCGACGTGATCCTCTTCCTCGTGGAGGTAGGTACCGGAATCACCGACTTCGACGAGGAGATAGCAGGCATCCTGCGCCGCAGTTCCAAGCCCGTCCTGTTAGTCGTCAACAAAGTGGACAACGCGGAAAAGCGTTTCGACTCATACCAGTTCTACTCTTTGGGTCTGGGTGACCCCTGGGACATCTCCTCGGCCAACGGCAGCGGCACCGGAGATATGCTGGACAAGCTCGTATCCATGCTGCCTGACGACAAACCCGCAGAGGATCCCCACGCAGGAGTCCCCCGCATCGCCATCGTAGGCCGTCCCAACGCCGGCAAGTCATCCATCACCAATGCCTTCCTGGGCGAGGAGCGCAACATCGTCACCCCCGTGGCCGGCACCACACGCGATGCCGTGGAGTCATACTACAACAAATTCGGGCACGAATTCATCCTCGTCGACACAGCCGGCCTCCGCAAAAAGACCAAGGTCAGCGAAGACCTGGAATTCTACTCCGTAATGAGAGCCATCCGCGCCATCGAGCATTCTGACATCTGCATCCTGATGATCGATGCCCAGTATGGGGTAGAGGCCCAGGACATGGCGATTTTCAATCTGATTCTCAAGAACAGCAAGGGCTGCGTGGTAGCCGTCAACAAGTGGGATCTCATAGAGAACAAGACAAACAATACCATGAAGGAATATGCCGAGTCCATCCGCAAGAGGCTCGCCCCCTTCAGCGACATCCCTGTCATTTTCACATCTGTAATAAAAAAGCAGCGTATTCTGGACGTACTGGATTCCGCCGCCAGGGTCTGGGCCAACTATTCCAGAAAGATTCCGACATCCACCCTCAACGAGGTCATGCTTGAGGAGATAGAGAACTATCCTCCCCCCTCGACCAAAGGCAAGTTCATAAAGATAAAATACATCACCCAACTGCCCACTCCCTGTCCCTCTTTCGCTTTCTTCTGTAACCTGCCCCAGTACATCGGGGCTCCATACAAAAGATTCCTTGAGAACAAGCTAAGGAGCCATTTCGACTTCACCGGATGTCCGATAAGAATATTCATGAGACAAAAATAAAAAACGGGCCAAGGCCCGTTTTTTATTGCTTTTCAATTTTGAGCTGTTCGATATAATTTCCTGAATCGTTGGTCTTGACCAGAATTGTAACGGTAAACATATTACCGCCGCTGTCCAGATTGCCCACAGCGTACTCCATGGGATATGTCCCGCTCGTGTAGACTATCTCGAAAAAACGTGGAGTGTAGTTGACAAAGAAATTCCGTATTATCTGACGGGCCTGGTTACGGCTGCAGTTGGAGACAGATCCCATCACATCCACCTGCAGATTATCAGCAAACCATGCAGCAAGGCATTCTGCATCACCGCGTTGGAGATACTTCGCAATTGGAACAAATACACTGCTCCTCTCATTCCCGTCAACAGTCACTTTCGTCAGATTCTGGGAAGCCGACGAAACCGGGAAAAGAGCCAACAGTCCAAGCATTAAAACTACCCTGTTCATCTATTTATTCCATTTTTGTTGACTCATTAGCAAAATTCAGGCCAATCATGCAGCAAAATTTCTTACATTTGTGGACTGATACCTTATAGAGCATGAATATCACCCTGATAACAGTAGGCAAGACCACATTCGGATTCATAAAAGAAGGTATGGCCATGTACGAGAAACGTATCGGCCGGTACCTCAGCTACACGAGGGTGGAAATTCCGGCACTGCAGGGAACCGCATCCTTATCCCACGATGAGATCAAAGAAAAGGAAGGAGAGCTGATACTGAAGAAAATCAGGCCAGGAGACCGTGTTGTGCTTCTCGACGAAAAAGGGCGCCGTTTCACTTCCGTAGCATGGGCCGCGCACCTCGGGAAAATGATCGACACCGGAACCAGAAGCCTTGTTTTCGTAATCGGCGGAGCATACGGTTTCAGCGACAGGGTAAAAGAAGCGGCCTCGGAACTGGTCTCCCTATCCGACATGACCTTTTCCCATCAGATTATCCGGCTTTTCTTTGAAGAACAGCTCTACCGGGCATTTACAATACTCAAGGGAGAACCCTACCACAACGAATAGCAGCAGAAAATGAAAGCAGCCATCAGAAATATTTTCAGGCTTATAGCCGGCAACCGCACCTCCATGTTCTGGACACTGGCCCTGTGCTGTTTCTGCCTCTCATTCCTCCACCTTACCCCGGTTTCCTCCATAAAGCGGACAGACAAGATAGAGAGGATGCTGCACAAAAGGGAGAACGTCCTTGACAAATACGTGGAACGTGCCTTCACTGTACCCGAGGACGAATGGATACAGTTCGAGGAATTCCCTGACGACATGGTACTGTACCGCTATGTGGACGGAGCCCTCCAGAGCTGGATCAACACCCTGCCCATCAGCAATGATGATGTAAGCCTCAGCCACTCCTGGTACAGAATACATGACCTTCGCAACAGGAACCTTTTCAACATACCTCTCGCCTTCCTCGACGCCCCCACACAGTATGTCAATCTCGGTCCCGGATGGTACGTGGTGAAAACATACCATCAGGGCAACATCGAGATCATTGGTGCCATTGAGGTGATGCAGCAGTATTCTTCCGAGAACTCCGTCCTCCGCAACTCGTGCAACCGGCATTTGGGACTGAACGACCGGTATTCCACTGCCCCTCCCTACGTGGACGACGTCAATGTAGTGTACACCGCTGACGGCACTCCGGCCTTCTCGGTACTGCGCAACAAGACCCTTACCGACCGCAACCACCAGTCCGCAGGAATGCGCTGGGCGGCCCTGTTTTTCGCAATCCTTGCAATCCTTTCATTCAAAAGCCGGTACAAAGGGCTGCTCCAGCTTTATTTCTCACTCGGCGCTCTGCTCATACTCCAATGCTGCTCATTCATGATGATCGGAGACATTGACCTCGAATCCGAGCTGTTCTCGCCGATGCTGTATGCCGACGGCAATTTCAACTCCCTCGGGGCACTGCTTATTTTCCACACCTTCGTATTCTTCTACTGCCTGACCATATTCCTGTCCAGAAAATCCGTAATCAAGAACATTCTCAACTCCACGCCCGCGCTTAAAAAAGCGAAGGCATCCATCATCGGATTGTGTATCACCGCCATAGCAGTATATATCCACACCACGCTGAGATCTCTGACCACCAATTCGGGGATCACCCTCGACCTCTTCAGGATCAACGAGATATCCATCTACACTATCCTCGTATATGTAGCCTACGGCATGCTGTTCCTGGCAATGCTATTCCTGCTCAACATCCTCATAGCCACTTCTTCCAGGCATTATATCGAGAAGCGCAAGAGGCACTCCAGACGCCTTCTCATGGCATACCTCATGGTTACAGCCATGTACATGACAGGAGCCGTATCCTACTTCGGATTCCAGAAAGAGTGCGAGAACATCAGGATTCTTACAGGCAGGCTCGCTGTGGAAAGGGACCTCAATCTGGAGATGCAGCTCCAGGCAATAGAGAGGAACATCATATCCGACCCCCTCGTAAGAGGTCTCGCCGGCAATCCAGAATACGAGAACATCATCCTCAACAGACTGGCCGAGAGATATTTCTACAACATACTCCCTGAATACGACATACGCATAACCACATGCGACATGTTCGACATGATCATCACCGAAGACTATGCGAATCCCGTAGGGTGCTACAAATATTTCAAAAACATCATAGACAACTACGGGGTGCAGCTTTCGGACATGTCGGCATTCTACTACCTCGACTATTTCCGCAACAACATAAGCTACCTGGGAGCATTCAGCATCCTGCGCAACGGACGCAGGTACGACCTGTATCTGGAGATAGACTCCAAAAGCAGTTCCGACAATATCGGCTATCCTTCCGTACTGCTCGACAACATAACTTCCGTAAGCACAACGGTCAAGTATCCATATTCCATGGCCAAATACCATAACGGCAGGATATCCAGCCACCAGGGACGCTACAACTTCCCGGTATCGGTCAACGTATACAGCTACGAAGACGGATTCTCACACTATTTCTACGGGGACAATGTAGTTTTCATAAACAAGCTGCCAGGCACCAACATGATAGTGGTCAGCCGCCCCGCCCGTAACTTCTTCCCGTCAGTGATATCCTTCTCGTACGTACTGCTGGCCTTTGCCCTCATCATGATCGGAGTGCCCAGACTGCTGAAAAAGCGCAGCCGGGAGACTTTGTTCAGACCCAAGCGGTCGTTCCGGATGAAGATGACGGTATTCCTTACCGCATCCATGGTCATAGCCCTGATACTCATGGCTATCGGCAGTATCGTCATCATCATGGGCTACATAAACAACAACAATGACGCCATGATGGAAGAGACCCTGCTCTCAGTCCAGAACGCCTTGACAAAAATGACAAAGACCACCGACAATTATGACGAGCTGAACACGACCGAAGTCTTCAACGCCATGAACGCCGTCGCCAAGAGCGCACAGGTGGACATCAACCTGTTCGACCCGCACGGACGGCTGATATGGACAACAAAGCCGGAGGTCTTCAACGAATACCTTACCAGCACAAGGATGAATCCGGATGCATACTACGAGCTGGTATACAACAAGCGCATGCAGGCCATCGCGGAAGAGAACATATCCACACTCTCCTACTACTCCCTTTACATACCCATATACAACGAGAACGGGATACTGCTGGCCATTGCCAACATCCCGTATTTCGTCAACGACACCAACTTCGAATACGATGCCTCCCCCATCATCGCCGCTATCGTCAATCTGTACCTCATCCTTATCCTGGCGGCCCTCTTCATTGGCATCACAATGTCAAATTCCATCACCAGGCCTCTGAAGGAGATCAGCCGCAACATGGAAGCGATGGACATCACGCACAAGGTAGAACATATCAATTACAAGGCGGATGACGAACTCGGCCTTCTGGTAAGGACCTACAACAAAATGATCGATGATCTGGACCGCAGTACAAAGGAACTGGCCCAGAGCGAGAGAGAACAGGCATGGAGGGAGATGGCGCGTCAGATAGCCCACGAAATAAAGAACCCCCTTACCCCCATGAAGCTGAGTATCCAGCATCTGATCCGCCTGAAAAAGCAGGGCATACCCGACTGGCAGGACCGCTTCGAGGCTCTCGCATCATCCCTGATCGAGCAGATAGACATCCTCTCAAACACGGCCAGCGAGTTCTCCAGCTTTGCCAAGTTCTACAATGAAGAAGTATCAGAGGTCGATCTTGTCGAGATACTTTCCGAGCAGAGAGTCCTCTTCGACAACTACGAACATATCGGCATGACCTTCCGCTGCAAACTGGACAAAGCCGTCGTTTTCGCCAGGAAGAGCCAGATTACCAGAGCGTTTGTCAACCTCATCACAAACGCCATACAAGCCGTTGAAAGCCAGGAATACGGAGAAATCATCGTGTCGTTGAGGATGACTCCCGGATATTATAAAGTGGATATCGAGGACAACGGAAGCGGTGTCTCGGAAGAGAACCTCGAAAAACTTTTCCGCCCCAACTTCACGACAAAGACCCGCGGCTCAGGACTCGGACTCGCCATCTGCAAGAACATCGTAACCCAGAGCCACGGAGACATCTACTACACCAAATCCCGGGAACTCGGCGGCGCGGACTTCACTGTCATCCTTCCGATACACACGGAAGTCTCAGAGGACTACACTTAGACAACAGACTTACTGCCTGACTTTACTCCTTCGGAAGGAGTAAGGAAATGCCGGAAAACGCGACTCCTTCGAAAGGAGTGCAGGGTAGATTTACGGCAAAAATGGCTCTCCGGTGCCTGTAGCGAAGGTAAGCATCCCATGCTCCACCAAATAGTTTTGTCAAATCTAATTCACTGGGTACAAAAGAATTGACCACAAGGAGATAATTCCTATCACAGGTGAACCGAAACGGGCTAATTCGGTTCACCGCGACGGAAAGGGCGCAGCTCTCAACTGAGAGTGCCGGAAGGTGCCGATGAAACGCCACTTTTGTCGGCACCTTCTAGAAAGGGACGCGAAAGCATGGCCATCAAAAGGGCCTACGGACGGGATCGCATAGCAGAGAGTGCCGGAAAAAGCTTTCTGAACAACCCTTATCAGGAACGCACTCGCATTTTGCAATCATCTATAAAAATGGGGGTTCCTGCCTGCAGTTGCTCCCGGTCTCCACACGGTTTTAGTTTCCGTCCATTCCGGTCGGCATTGCCAAACGCGTCATTACAAGAGTTCGAAAATGCAGTCCTTTTCCAATGACCTGATTATCTTTAATTTACAAATTGCAATGCATTTCTCACGACCATTCAAGGGGCTGGAAAATACAGAGTCCTTCCACAGCGGCACCGAATCGCGGGAATTGCTGCCATTGTGGTAAATGTTAACGGTTCGTGGACCTCATGGTCGTGGAACGACGCCGACCTCCGCTATGCGTTGTGGGAGGTGGCATCACCGACAGCTACCAGCTCCGGCTCAGCGATGCCATGTCGCTGGATTTTAATGTAGCGGTTGGCTGTCTGCACGCAGACTATGAGAAATATGAAGTCATAGACAGCGTGCGGGTGCGTCAGGGACGAACTGCATGACACACCGCATCCCGATACGGGCGGCAAGACGGTACTCCTTCAGGCGTTGGCAAAGCAGGGCGATGATGTCCTGATTGGTGGTAAATGAGAGATTTTCCATTCGTCCCGCACTTGTTCAGCAAATCCGGTCAGTTGGGCAGGGCGAACATCATCACGTCGTCCTTGGTGATCCGGGCATTGGAGAGGATCAGAAGGCGTTCAACAACGTTACGCAACTCACGTATATTGCCGCTCCAGGCATGGTTGCAGAGCTCTTCAACCGCATCGGCGTCGATCTCCTTGACCGGCTTGCCGGATTCCTGACTGATCTGTCTGATAAAATAATCGATGAGCATCGGGATATCTTCCCTCCTCTCCGCCAGGGATGGTACGCGTATGACGATAACGCTTATCCTGTGGTACAGGTCCTCGCGGAAATTGCCTTTTTCTATCTCTTCCTTCAGATTCTTGTTCGTAGCTGCCACGACCCTGACGTTGACAGTAATATCCTTGTCACCGCCGACCTTGGTCAGCTTGTTCTCCTGCAGCACACGGAGTACTTTTGCCTGGGCTGCCAGGGACATGTCACCTATCTCATCGAGAAAGAGAGTACCTCCGTCAGCCTGCTCGAACTTGCCTTTATGCTGCTTCTGGGCTCCGGTAAAGGCACCCTTTTCGTGACCGAAAAGCTCGCTCTCGATCAGTTCGCCCGGAATAGCCGCACAGTTGACCTCCACAAAAGGCATGGACGCACGGTCGCTCTTTTCATGCAGCCACCTCGCCACCAATTCCTTTCCCGTACCGTTCGCACCCGTGATAAGCACCCTTGCGTCAGACGGGGCCACCCTGTCTATCATGGCCTTTATGCGGACTATGGCCGGTGACTCGCCGATGATCTCCTGCACCCCTCCTACCTTCTTCTTCAGGATCTTGGTCTCACGCACAAGCGAACCCTTGTCCGTAGCATTCTTCAACGTTATAAGTATTCTGTTAAGATCCAAAGGCTTCTGGATAAAATCAAAGGCTCCTTTCTTGATACACTCCACAGCTGTGTCTATGGAGCCGTGACCGGAAATCATCACCACCGGTGTCTCATTGCCGTTCTCGACAAGTTTGTCCAGAACCTCCACACCATCCATTCCGGGCATTTTGATGTCACAGAATATCACATCGAAATTATTTGCCGCCGCGGCCTCCAGACCGGACGCACCGTCCTCAGCCAATGTTATCTGATGTCCTTCGAACTCGAGAATTTCCTTCAGGGTATTGCGGATACTCCGCTCATCATCTATTATAAGTACCTTCATTATTTTTGGATTTTGTTATCCGGCAAATATACAATTTTAATGCCTGACTTACATCCGTATTTGGACGAGTTTTCGTACCTTTGCCGACTACTCGAGTTATGGAACAGTTTATAGTATCAGCCAGAAAATACAGGCCTGACACTTTTGAGTCGCTGATAGGCCAGGAAAACATCGCCAGAACCCTCAGGAACTCCATCCAGAGAGGCCAGCTCGCCCACGCCTACCTCTTCTGCGGGCCGCGCGGAGTGGGCAAGACCACCACGGCCAGGATTTTCGCAAAGTCGATCAACTGCCTCAACCCCGGACCGGACATGGAACCTTGCGGCAAGTGCGAGTCCTGCCTGTCTTTCGCTGAAGGCCGTTCGTACTGCATCCATGAACTCGACGCAGCATCCAACAACTCTGTGGACGACATCCGCAACCTCACCGACATGGTCCGGATACCGCCTCAGGTAGGAAAATACAGCGTGTACATCATCGACGAGGTACACATGCTGTCCTCCGCGGCCTTCAACGCCTTCCTTAAAACTCTTGAGGAACCGCCGGCCCACGCCATTTTCATCCTGGCCACCACTGAGAAGCACAAGATTCTCCCTACCATCCTCTCCCGCTGCCAGACCTTCGACTTCAACCGCATCAGTGTCCCCGACATCGTACGCAACCTCGAAGGCATAGCCTCCAAGGAGGGTATATCCATCGACAGCGAAAGCCTGCACGTCATAGCAGTAAAGGCTGACGGGGCCATGAGGGACGCCCTGACCATCTTCGACCAGATAACGGCATTCTGCGGACGCGAGGTCCACTACGAGGATGTCATCCGGGACCTCAACGTGCTGGACTACGAATACTATTTCAGGATAGTGGACAATTCCCTGACAGGGGACTACATGTCCTCCCTCCTGCTTTTTGACGAGATCCTGTCAAAAGGGTTCAACGCCCTCTACTTCATATCCGGCCTAAGCTCCCACCTGCGCGACCTGTTGGTATGCAAGCAGTCAGAAGGCTCTGCCCTGCTGTCCCTGCCCCCCGGCATCATAGGACGGTACAGGGAACAGGCCGGAAGGTGCTCCGTAAAGTTCATCTTCAATTCCCTGAACATCACCATGAACTGCGAGGCGTCATACCGGCAGAGCGGAAACCAGAGGCTGCTTGTCGAATTTGCACTTATGCGACTGGCGGAGAATGCCATCGCCCCGCAACAGCCGGAAAGCACACCGGTAAGGCAGACTGACGCCACCCCCAAGGCCGCAGGGCCGGCCACCGTACAGCCAGCCGTACCTGTACCCACCCCGGCACCCGCACCGACATCGGCTCCGGCATCAGCCCCGACTCCGCCCCCCACTCCCGCCGCACAGCCACAACCACAGCCGCGTCCCTCCTCCCCGAGAATGCCCGGACTTTCCCTGAAGAGCCTTATGGACTCCGCCGGAAAACAGTCACAGTCCCAAGGCGAGGAGACCTTCTCAGAGGAGCCGCTTACTTTCGAATCCATGATGAACGCCTGGCAGGCCCTCGCCGACCGGGAGAGATCGTCCGGCCGCAGTTCGCTGGCTACAGCCATGCTGCACCACAGTCCCGGCATGGATATTGAGACAAGTACCGTCACATTCTTTGTAAGCAACAGTTCACAGCGCGACTGGATACTGGAAAAGGCGAGAACGAGAATGGAAGCGGCACTCAGACAGGAGCTGCACAACCGAAAAGTAAAAATAGACGTCCGGATCTACGAATCCGCTGAAGGAGAGAAAGGCTCCAATCCATATATGCCTGAGGACAAGGCCAAATTCCTCGTCTCCAGACAACCGGAGCTCAATGAACTGGTCAAGGACCTGGAACTGGACGTAAAATAACAACATAAGAGAGCATGAAGCTTCACAGCGAGAACCTGGTAAAGAAATACGGTGCAAGGACCGTGGTCAAAGGAGTATCCATCAACGTTGAACAAGGTGAGATAGTGGGTCTGCTCGGTCCTAACGGAGCCGGAAAAACCACGAGTTTCTACATGATTACCGGCCTGATAAAGCCGAACGACGGACACATTTTCCTCGACAACGAGGAGATCACAGAACTGCCTATGTACCGCCGCGCTCAGAAAGGGCTGGGCTATCTGGCACAGGAAGCATCCGTGTTCCGCAAGATGTCGGTTGAGAACAACATCCTGTCAGTCATGGAGTTCTCCAAATTCTCAAAAAAGGAAAGACGCGACAGGCTGGAATCACTCATTGACGAATTCGGTCTTGCCAAAGTGCGCAAAAGTTACGGAATCCAGCTCTCCGGAGGAGAAAGACGCCGCTGCGAAATCGCCCGCGCCCTTGCCATTGACCCCAAGTTCATTCTTCTGGACGAGCCGTTTGCAGGAGTCGACCCCATCGCTGTAGAAGACATCCAGCACATCATTGCCAAACTGAAGACCAAGAACATCGGCATCATTATCACCGACCACAATGTCCACGAGACACTGGCCATTACCGACCGTGCCTACCTACTCTACGAGGGCAGTATCCTCGAGAGCGGTACTGCAGAAGAACTTGCATCCAATCCGGAAGTCCGCAAGAAATACCTCGGCCAGAACTTCGAGCTGCGCAAAGCCGTACTCCGCCCAAGGGACTAAGCCCCGTTACCGGCACCTGCCATTCCGGAAATGGCATCAGCGACTTTCTCGAGCTGCCAGCGGGTAGTAGAGGTCGCGCCACAGATTCCTACAATATCGTCTTCCCGGAAAATACCGGCAGACAGTTCATCAGCACTTTCAACCTTCCATGAACGGGGATTCACTGAACGGCAGAGTTCGAAGAGCACCTTGCCGTTGGAACTTTCGCGGCCGCAGACAAAAACAATAACGGTACAGGCGGCAGCGAACTCCTTCAGAGTCCTGTGACGGGAAGACACATGCCGGCAGATAGTATCGAATACCTCAATGTCCGCATTGTCCGCAGCACCTACGGCCTTCTGCAGACAACCGGCAATGGCCGCAAACTCCTCAGGGTCCTTGGTCGTCTGGGAAAACAGGGCGAGCGGACGGGACGGGTCTATTGTCCCTGACACAAGTTTCTCCTCCAGGTCTGCCATACTCTCCACCACTATGGCATGGCCATCAGTCTGGCCGACCAGACCGTTGACTTCCGCATGTCCGCGCTTGCCGAAAATCAGCACCTGCCCCCCGCGGGATGAAAGTTCAGAGTACTTGGCCGCGATCTTCCTCTGCAAGGCGAGTACCACCGGACAGGTGCAGTCTATCAGGGATATGCCGAACTGCCGTGCCGTCTCGTACGTTGAAGGCGGCTCCCCGTGAGCACGGATAAGCACTGTCGACCCACGCAGGGATTCCAGGCCGTCATACCCGACAGTCCTGAGACCCAATAGCGCCAGTCTCTGTATTTCCGCATCGTTATGCACTATGGCCCCGAGAGAGAAAAGCTCATCGTGGTCAGCAAGATACCTTTCTGCCGTGGAAATGGCCCGTCCGACTCCGTTGCAGCAGCCCGAGCCCGAATCTATCAGAATCCGCATAGATGTCTCCGCTTTAGCAATTCCTTGAACCACACTATCTGGTCCTCCACCGTCATGTCACTGTTATCTAAAAGTACCGCATCGTCCGCCTTGGCCAGCGGTGCAGTCTCGCGGTGCTCGTCGATATAGTCCCGCTCACGTATATTGCTCAGGACATCCTCATAGGAAGTCTCCTGGCCTTTGGCACGCATCTCATCATACCTTCTGCGGGCCCTTACCTCGGGACGGGCTGTCATGAATATCTTCAGACCGGCATCCGGAAAGACTGCCGTCCCGATATCACGTCCGTCCATAACCACTCCTTTTGCAGAGCCTATCTCCCGCAGGCGGCGGTCCACATAACTGCGGACAAATGGCAATGCAGCCACATGGCTCACGACACGGGATATTTCTATTGTCCTTATCTGTTTCTCGACATTCTCACCGTCGAGCCACGTCTCGCTTGCGCCTCCGGCTCCTGATATGCGGAACGACACTTCTGCCGGGTGCTCCCCGTACAGACTTTTTCTCAGTCCGTCCTCGTCTATGGTATTATTTTTGGAGATCAGTCCTTGCCGGACGGCAAGCAGGGCAACTGCCCTGTACATGGCACCGGTATCGATATAGATATAGCCCAGTTCCCTCGCAATTGCTTTGGCGAACGTGCTCTTGCCTGTAGAAGAATGACCGTCGACGGCTATGATGATCGGTGAAGTCATAGTACAAAAGTAAACATATTTATCTAATTTTGCAGAAATTTAATAAGTACGTGAAATGAAAAAGACAATCGCCGTCCTGCTGACACTGACCGCAGCCATGACTATGGCCGCCCAGGACAACAACCGCGTCGATATGGAGATCAAACAGTTCCAGGAACAGAAAGTCGAATCAGGCAGAGAATACTATAAAGACATTCCGGCCAGAATGACCAAAGTGGTAATCGCCGGGGACAACTCCATGACCGACCTGATTTTCAAGGATGCCGTAGAAGAAGGATGGAACATCTCCCCTTTCGAGTTCTGTGACTACGAGGAGTTCGACCGCATCAAGACAGACACGAATTACTATTTCCTTATGCGCATAGACAAGATGCACCGGGAAGAGAGCGATCCTTCCATGGAATTCGTCTGCTTCCTCAAAGGAAATGCCAAGGCCACCGGCGACAACATATCTGCCATGCCGGAGCTGATAGCCCTTCCGCTTTTCCCGAAGGATGACGGCAGCGACCGCATATATTCCTACCTTCCGGCATACATGAACATAATCCAGAACTACATCCAGAAAATCGTCGACGGGCGCATATACCCTTCGAAGAAAGGCACCGTCTACGTAAGCCCTACCGAAAAATCCCGTGGTACAAAAGTCCTTTTCCGCAAGGATGACCTGGCATATATGCCCGCCATGCAGGAGTTCGAGAAGATGTTCCGCGGCAAAGCCTCCCAGGTGACCCAGGATGAAATTGACAGAGCCATGGACAATGCCGAAAAATCCACCATTGTCTCACTGGTCGTAGCCCCTTCGGAAATTTCCAGGAGGGCATTCTGCTACAAGATGCTCATCACTGCCGACTCATACGAACTCGTCTACTTCAGAAAGGACAGGCTTACTCCCAAAAAGGGCCCCGGATTCCTGAAATCCGACCTCAGACGCATTTCCAAACTGCTGACCCCGGAGTTCAAAGCCAACACCCTGGTCAAAAAAGGAAAATGAGATTCGCATTCAAACGCAGCCTTTCCCCTGTAGCCTACTGCGCCATCCATATACAGACCGGTACCCGGTATGAGGATTCCGGAAGAGGCGGCCTTGCACACTTCACCGAGCACCTCCTTTTCAAAGGCACGGAGACCCGCAGCGCCAACACTGTCAACTCCTACATAGAAAAACTCGGCGGAGAACTCAACGCCTATACCACCAAGGAAGAGACAGTCATCCACGCCACCGTCCTGAAAGAGGACCTGAGAAGGGCCGTGGACCTGCTCATGGATATCGCATTCCGCTGCATCTTTCCTGAAAGGGAAATAGAAAAAGAACGGGGTGTGGTACTCGAAGAGATCAATTCCTACAAGGATTCCCCTGCCGAGCAGATTTACGATGATTTCGAGGAGATGCTTTTCGAAGGGACCCCTCTGTCCATGCCGGTATTAGGCAAAGCCAAATATCTCCGGAAGGCGGACAGGCCGGTAGTAATGGACTACTACCGGAAAATGTTCAGGGAATACAGGATGTATTTCACAGTTGTTGCAGACATGGAAGAAAAAAGGGTCGTGGAGATGATCCGGAAGGCTCTCGGCACGTACTCGACGGATCCTGCCGCCACTCTTGACACTTCTCCCGGCATTCCGGGATATATCCCCCAGCCTCCGGCACCGCTGCCGGTCCGTTCCCCCTTCGAGCGCATAATCCCCAGACACAACCATCAGGCACACTGCATCATCGGTGCGAGGGCCCATGCCGCCTACGACAGCCGCCGTATTCCCTTGAACCTGCTTGTCAACATCCTAGGGGGACCTGTTGCCAACTCCCGCCTCAACCTCCTGCTGCGCGAACGCTACGGACTGGTCTACAGCATTGACGCTTCCTACGGCATTTATCAGGATGCCGGCATTGCCACCATTTATTTCGGATGCGACAAAAGCAATCTGGAGCGCTGCCTGACCCTCATCGGACGGGCACTGGAGCCACTGCGGAACGATCTGCTGTCCACACGTGCCCTCAGCTGGGCAAAAAAACAGCTGCTCGGCCAGATAGCCATCGCATCCGACAATGGGGAAGCGCAGGTTCTGGCCATGGGCAAGAGCCTTATGACTTACGGCAGAGTCATTGACAACGAAGAGACCGCACGTATGATAGAAGCCGTCACGGCGGAAGACATCCGCAGTGCAGCGGCCGAAGTGCTGGCACCCGAAAGACTCTCAAAACTCATCTACATGTAGGATATGGACCGAAGCAGACTCAAAGCGGCACTTGCCTTCATTGAAAGGGAGACCCACCTGAGAACCAAATCCTACCGGATGCTCTCGGACGGGATACAGGGCGAGTTTCTGCAGGCATTTTCCATGATGGCAAGGCCTGCGGCAGTCCTGGAGATAGGCACGTTCACCGGATACGCTACACTGTGCCTGAGCCGCGGCCTGCGCCGGGGAGGCCACATAGACACCATCGAAATCGACGACGAGATGACAGACATCTTCCTGCGCGCCTTTTCCATCGCCGGCACAGGAGACACCGTCAGGTCCCACATCGGAGACGCACTGAAGATAATTCCCGGCCTGGACGGCCCCTACGACATAGTGTACATTGATGCCGACAAGCGCGAGTACAACAGATATTACGACCTGATTTTCGACAAAGTCCGTCCAGGCGGCTACATTCTTGCGGACAATGTGCTGTGGAACGGCAAAACGACAATGGACACCCCGCCTCATGACAGACAGACCGCATCCATAATGGAATTCAACAGCAGGACGGCATCCGATCCACGTGTAGAGAGCCTTATACTCCCCGTAAGGGACGGACTTGCGGTCATACGCAAAAAAACGGGGACTGAACGACTCCCGTCGCAGGCCCCCTGACAGTTCTTTCTTAGGTCAGTTTTAGTACTTCGTACTACTTGACCCTCTCACCGTAACTCCTGTCAACAGTGTTGACGCGGATCTTGTCGCCCTGATTGATAAACAGAGGCACCATTATCTCGGCCCCTGTCTCAAGTGTAGCAGCCTTAAGCGCATTGCTCGATGCTGTATCACCTTTCACTGCGGGCTCGGTGTAGGTCACTTCAAGCTCCACGTAAGTAGGAAGCTCGCAGGTAAGACATTTCTCCTCATCGGCAAGAAACATCATCTCTACATACTGGCCTTCCTTCATGAGATCGGCGTTCTCCACCATCTCCTCGGGAATGCTGACCTGCTCATAAGTCTCCGTATGCATGAAGTTGTAACCCATATCGTCCTTATACAGATATGTGTAGGGTCTTCTCTCCACATTGATAGGCTCAATCTTCTCGCCGGCGGTAAAAGTCCTGTCGAGAATCTTGCCGTTCTCCAGATTGCGGAGTTTGGTCTTCACGAAAGCGGGACCTTTTCCGGGTTTTACATGCTGAAACCAGATGATCGACACTGGTTTTCCTTCATAATTGAAATACAGTCCGTTCTTAAAATCTGCTGTTGTTGCCATAACACATGAAAAATAGTGCGCAAATATAGTAATTTTTTAAATACGATTTACCTGCTTACCTGTAAGATGAAACCAGATGCGAAGCGGCCTTACGGACAGCCTCGCGGGCCAGGAAGCGGGCAGCGGCTTTCTCGGAATCCTCCATCGACCGGATGAAGGCCGGCATGTCGCTCTTGGCCAGCGGCTCGGCCGGAGGTGATTCCATCTTGAGCGGATTTATCGGTGTGCCGTTTTTCCATATACGGAAGTCAAGGTGGGGACCGGTGGAATATCCGGTACTGCCGACATATCCTATGACCTCCCCCTGACGGACCCTGTCCCCCACATTGAGTCCCTTGGCATAGCGGGACAGATGCAGATACGCAGATGTGTAGACAGAGTTGTGCTTGATCTTTACCATATTGCCCTCAGCCTTTTTGTACCCTTTGTAGACGACTACTCCATCACCTATGCTCATGACTTCGGTTCCGACAGGTGCCGCATAGTCAATACCGGTGTGCGGACGCACTTTTCTGGTAATGGGGTGACGGCGGCTGTATGTAAAGCCGGAACTTATGCGGGTATAGCTCAGAGGGGCACGCAGAAAGGCCTTACGCATGCTTTCCCCTTTCTCGTTCCAGTAATAGTTGCCCGTTCCGTTGTCGAACCAGTAGGCCCGGAAGACATCCCCTCCGTGACGGAACTCGGCATAGAGCACTTTTTCCACATCCAGTATCTCCCCGTCGCACATGGTCTTCTCGTACACCGCCTTGAAAGAGTCCCCCTTCTGCAGCCCGAAGAAGTCTATACTCCAGGCATAGATGTCGGCCAGTGAAATAGCCAGCAGGGCCGGTGCCCCTGCGTCTATGATATCCTGCCAGAGAGAGTAATTGATCTCCACCTCCACATAATCTGTCACACTCGTGATGTCTTTCTCATACACATGGACCGAAAGGGAATCGTGCAGCGAGAACACGACGTATGAGGTATTGTCCTTCTCGTAGACTACATGGGCCAGGGTATCGGGCTCGCCAGGCACATAGTAGGCGTGGTAATGATAACCTACTTTTATCTGACGCATGTCAAACACACCCTTGGACTTGGCATCCAAGGCATAGATATCGCTCTGGGACGCACCGAGACGCGTCATGAGTGTGGAGAAAAACTCCCCGCGCCGGATAGTCCCCTCAGTCTTGCGGTACTCCGAAATCGGGATATTGTATTCATAGACCTCTGCCACAACGGATGTATCGGCCGGTTTCCCAGCCGGTGCCGCGTCTTCCGCCGTATCTTTCCGATGCCCTGCCTCTGCCTTCTGCAACTGTCGTACAGCCTGACGCTCCTGCCGCAGCTCGCGCCTTTCCTCCCTGCGGACCTCCCTGTCCGAAGCATCAGGCAACGCACGTAATGCAAATATCAGCAACAATATTATGAATTCAATGGCCAGTGTCCCCAAGACGCCATAGACAACGCCTTTAAACAATCTGTCCGTCAATAATTTATCCTTTAGCTCAGGTATTTTCATGGAACAAATTTAAAAAAGATTTTCAAATTGTGGAAAAAATTGTAATAATGTGTAAAATTATGTAAAATTTTTGGTTACTTTTGCAGGAAATAACAATACGCCGGATGATAAAGTTCGTAGGAGAGTACAAAGCCAGGACAGACGACAAGGGGAGACTGGTTTTCCCCTCTGCATTCAAAGCCCTTATGGGCTCTGAGGGTGCGGTACGTCTGGTCGTGAAGAAGAATCTCTTCACACCCTGCCTGGACATCTACACCTACGGAGAATGGGAAAGGGAATCCGAAGAGATCAAGTCACGGCTCAACTTCTTCAACCGCGAACACGCGGCATTCTGGAGAGGATACATGAGCGGCAGGGCCGTCGTAGAGCCGGACGGCAAGATAGGCCGCATCTCCATACCCCGCCCCATGCTTGACAGCATAGGCGTGGACAAGGACGTGGTCTTCGCCGGCAACGACCACAAGATAGAACTCTGGGCCCGCGAAAGGTTCGAGGAGTCCCGCATATCGGAAGAAGAGTTCACTGCCCTGGCCGAAAAGATTTTAGGATGAGTACAGCATACCACATACCCGTATTGCTTCACGAGAGCATTGACATACTCGGGGTGAAGCCCGACGGCGTCTATGTAGACGCCACCCTCGGCGGAGGAGGGCACAGCCGTGCCATACTCTCACGCTTAGGGGACAGGGGCAGGCTGATCAGTTTCGACATGGACTCCGATGCGATAGGCAATGCACCGGACGACAGCCGGGTGACCGCTGTACGCAGCAACTTCAGATTTATCCACAACTACGTAAGATGGCTCGGCTACGGCACGGGAGTCGACGGGATTCTGGCCGATCTCGGCGTCTCCTCCCACCAGTTCGACACTCCGGAACGCGGTTTTTCGTTCCGATTCGATGCAGACCTGGACATGAGGATGAACACCTCTTCAGGCCAGAGCGCAGCCGACCTGCTGAACAACTGTGACGAGCAGCGTCTGGCAGACATCCTCCGCATATACGGAGAGGTGGACGGAAGCCGCCGCGCAGCGTCCCTGATCTGCTCCGCCAGAGCCAAGGCCCCCATCAGGACCACTTCCGACCTCAACGAAGCCCTCAGCCCCATACTGCCGGCAGTGGCACCCCACAAGACTCTGGCCAAAATCTACCAGGCACTGAGGATCGAAGTCAACGGAGAGATGCGCAGCCTCGGTCTCCTGCTCAGGAGCATACTCGCCTCACTCAGGCCCGGGGGCATCGCAGCCATCATCACCTATCACTCTCTCGAAGACCGCATGGTCAAGAACTTCTTCCGTTCAGGCAACATCGAAGGCAAGGATACCGCCGACATCTACGGGCACCGGCACAGTCCCTTTTCTGTCATTACCCGAAAACCTGTCCTCCCCAGCGAAGCCGAGGTAATGCAGAACCCCAGGGCACGCAGCGCCAAACTCAGAGCCGCAGCCCGTACAGAGCAATGAAAAAGCGGATCATAGAAAACGTACTGGGAGGACAGATTCTTGCCAAAGGCAATTTCACGAAACATTGGAGATTTATTTTATACATTTTTGCTCTGGTCATCCTCTACATCAGCATCCACTTCGGAATACGGAACACGATGCAGAGGATGACCCGGAACGAGGAGACACTCAGGAACCTGCGTTCCGAATACATGGGCAAGTACACCAGGCTTCTCTACACCGGCAAGCGGGGGGAGATCGAGAAGCTTCTGGAAAAGAATTCACTGGATCTGGAAGCCCCGGCGACCCCGCCTTCCAGAGTAAAACTCGAGGAGGACTGACGCATGGAAGGCAACGGGACAAACAGGATTTTCGTAAGGTTCTTCTTCGTCTACGTCTTCTTTCTTGTAATGGGAGCGGTAGGAATCGCAGGCATCATCTCGGTCCAGTATTTCAGTAAAGACAAAATCACCGCAGAGGACATTTACAAGGAGCAGGTACTCATGCCCATGAGAGGCAGCATCCTCGCATCGGACGGCAGTCCTCTCGCCGTATCCATACCCGTGTTCGAGCTGAGGTGGGACTCCAAGGTGGTCCCCGACTCGGTATTCCAGCGGGACATTGACTCTCTCGCACTGTGTCTAAGCCGTATTTTCAAGAACAAGTCAGCCTCTGCCTGGCGTTCCGAACTGGTATCCGCCAGACGCAGCGGCAACAGATACAAACTCATCGGCAACCGCAACGTGGATTTCGGAGAGCTGGAAGAAATCCGGCGCTTTCCCGTCTTCCGGCTCGGCAAATTCCGCGGAGGGCTGATAGTCAACCGTGACAACGAGAGGGTCAACCCCTACGGGCATCTGGCCGTCAGGACCATCGGATATCTCAATGCCGACGGGGAGGGAACCGGCATAGAATACACCTACGACTACCGTCTGCGCGGCGAGAAGGGCCTCCAGACAGTCCACAGGATGCTTGGGGACGAATGGATTCCCGTGAACGGCGCCCCAGCCCGTCCGGCCATAGACGGATACGACATAAGGACCACCATCGATGTACGCATCCAGGAAGCAGCCGAGACCGAACTGAGGGCGCAGCTTGCAATGAGCGATGTATTCGAGGGCGGCACGGCAGTCATCATGGACGTGAAGACCGGAGCGGTACGCGGTATAGCCAACATGTACAAGAGACGTGACGGCACATTTGACGAATCCTACAACTACGCCATAGCCCACGCCACGGAGCCGGGCTCAACCCTGAAGCTGGCCGCCCTCGCCGCCATGATCGAAGACGGGCACATCACACTGGACACCCCTGTGGACGGCGGCAACGGGGAATGGTACTACGCCGGCAACAAGATTACCGACACACACCGTGGAGGATACGGGAAAATGACAGCTCTCGAGGCTTTCGAGAAATCATCCAATATCGCCTTCGCCAAGATGATCACCGAATCCTACGGAGACGACCCCGCAGCATACATCTCCAGGCTGCACAACATGAAGCTGGTAGAGAAACTCAACCTCGACATAGAGGGAGAAGGCTATGCGAACATCGTCACTCCGGAAGACGGTTCCTGGTCCAACTCCTCCCTTGCCAGCCTCGGTTACGGTTACGCCGTCACCCTCACGCCGATGCACATTCTCACATTCTACAATGCAGTGGCAAACGGCGGCAAGATGATGAGGCCCTATTTTATCGAGGACTTCGAAAGGGACGGTGTGGTAACCGAGAATTTCGGTCCTACTGTAGTCAGCGGATCGATATGTTCAAAAAGCACACTGAATGCCGTCAGGACAGCACTAAGAGGAGTCGTTACCGACGGTACCGCCAAGATATGCGATGACAAGCGGTACGCCATTGCCGGCAAGACAGGGACTGCAAGAGTCGCCACCAACGGCAGATACGAGGACGAGCAGGGCTTCCGCCATTACCAGGCCTCTTTCGCAGGCTATTTCCCGGCCGATGACCCGAAATACTCCTGCATTGTCGTACTCTACACCGGCAAGACCAAGGGAAATTTCTACGGTGCAACCTGGGCCGCGCCCATATTCAAGCGCATTGCCGACAAGATATACGCCTCCCACCCCGAATGGAATGCCCCCCTGTCCGCCAACGGCCTTACACCGTCAGACAACCCCTCCATCGCTGCGGGGCTCGCGGGGAAAAACAGCCTGTCGGCGGACTTCATGCCCATGAAATCCAGACCGCACACCAAAGGGATGGGATGGGTCAGGATAGACAACGGTGACGGGAGCGGCATACCGGCCGTAAGCCAGATAGAAATAGAGAGAGGCATAGTCCCTGACGTCTCCGGAATGGGAGTCAAGGACGCCCTGTATCTGCTGGAAAACGAAGGCTACCGTGTCACTTTCCGCGGCAGCGGAAGAGTGAATTCACAGTCTCCGCAGGCCGGCACGGCACTGGGTCCGGGAGGCAGAATTGTTTTGACACTTAAATAAACGGAATATGAGACTCGAATATATAATAAAAGGTATGGAGACGGTCGCCATAGACGGCCCTGCCGACATAGAGATTACGGACATTGCCATTGATTCACGGAAATGCGTCAAGGGCTGCCTCTTCATTGCCATCCAGGGATTCGACAGCGACGGCCATTCGTACATAGGCAATGCCGTCCGGGCCGGAGCTTCAGCCGTACTCTTCCAGAAACCTGAGGCCAGGGCTGAAATCATCAGCTCGGGACTCACCGCCGTACAGGTCACCTGCACGAGGACTGCCTCATCCATAGCAGCCGGCAACTTCTTCAATCATCCCAGCAGGGAAATCAACCTCGTGGGAGTGACCGGGACAAACGGCAAGACCACTATAGCGACTCTGCTCTACCGCCTGTTCACAGGACTCGGCTACTGCTGCGGACTGCTCTCGACAATCGCCAATTACGTGTGCGGAGAGAAATTCGAGACCACAAACACCACACAGGACCCGGTATCCATCAACCGCCTGCTCCGCATGATGGTCGACAGAGGCTGCCAGTACTGCTTCATGGAAGTCAGCTCCCACGCCCTGCACCAGGGCCGTACCGACGGACTGAAATTCCGCGGAGCCATATTCACCAACATCACCCACGACCACCTCGACTACCACAAGACTTTCAGCGAATACATCCGTTGCAAGAAACTTCTTTTCGACTCACTCGGACGCGATGCCTTCGCACTCATAAACTCCGATGACCGGAATGCCCGGATAATGGTACAGAATACGGCAGCCAAAGTCTACAGGTACAGCGAAGGCAGCATGTCGGAATTCAAGGTCAGGATAGTGGAGCGCAGTATCGAGGGCTCGCTCCTGAATATTGACGGAACGGAGGTATGGACCCGCTTCATCGGGGACTACAACGCACACAACATCTGCGCCGTATACGGTGCGGCAGTGCTGCTGGGAGCCGACCGTACCGAGGTTCTCAAGGAGATCAGCGCAATGGGCCCCGTACCCGGCCGCATGGAGTACATCCGCGGAATGAGGGGCATCACCGCAGTTGTCGACTATGCCCACACTCCCGACGCCCTCGAGAATGTACTGAAGACCCTGCGCGAGCTCAAGGGGGAATCCCTGCTGATTGCCGTATTCGGGTGCGGCGGCAACAGGGACCGCACAAAACGTCCGGAAATGGCCGCCATCGGAGCCAGATACGCAGACCGCACCGTAATAACCTCCGACAACCCCCGGTTTGAGGATCCCGCCGCCATTATCGAAGACATGAGGCAGGGACTGGACGAAGAGGCGCTGTCCCGCACCATCTTCATCACCGACCGCAAAGAAGCCATCCGGACCGCGATTATGACAGCCCCGGACAAAGCCATAGTGCTGGTAGCCGGAAAAGGGCACGAAGACTACCAGATAGTGAACGGAGTCAAGTCCCATTTTGACGACAAAGAGATTATAAAGGAGATACTGCTATGATATACCACCTGTTCGAACACCTGCAGTACCTGGACTTTCCAGGATCAGGCCTGATGCAATACATCTCGGTAAGGTCCATACTCGCGAGCATAACGGCCATAGTGCTGATGCTGTGCTTCGGAGGCCGGGTCATACGTCTGCTGCAAAGACTGCAGATAGGTGAAGAAATACGTGACCTGGGACTGGAAGGACAGCTCGCCAAGAAAGGCACCCCCACCATGGGCGGAGTAATGATCTTAGGTTCGATACTCATTGCCGTACTGCTTTTCGGCGACCTCACCAACATGTACATCCAGCTGCTGCTCATCACACTGGTATGGCTGGGTGCCTTAGGCTTCACTGACGACTACATAAAGGTATTCCGGAAAAACAAGGAGGGCATGCCCGGCAAATACAAAATCGTCGGACAGGTAATCCTGGGTCTGGCAGTCGGCATCACCATCTGCGTCCACGAGGACACGGTCAGCACCCTGACCACCATCCCCTTCATCAAGAACAACGAATTTGACTACGCATGGCTGGCTCCAGGACACGGCAAGTTCAAGGAACTTCTGCAGGTTGTCATCTACGTGGCTGTCATCATATTCATAATCACCGCCATGTCCAACGCAGTCAATCTCACCGACGGTATGGACGGTCTGGCCGCAGGCATCTCTGCCATTGTGGGTGCCGCCCTCGGAGTCCTGGCATACCTCTCAGGCAACGTGATCTACTCCGACTACCTCAACATCATGTATATACCGGACTCGGGCGAGATCGCGGTCTACATGTCGGCCCTCATAGGAGCCCTGCTCGGATTCCTGTGGTTCAACTCCTATCCTGCCCAGGTGTTCATGGGTGACACCGGAAGCCTTGCCCTCGGAGGCATAATAGGTGTGGTAGCCGTACTTATCCGCAAAGAGCTGCTGATACCCATACTCTGCGGAATATTCTTCGCCGAATCCCTTTCGGTGATTTTCCAGAGAATCTACTTCAAATACACCAAGAAGAAATACGGGGAAGGCCGCCGCATATTCAAGATGGCCCCCCTCCACCACCACTTCCAGAAAGAAGGAGTACCCGCCCTGTTCAGCAGACCGGCCAGGGCAATTCCCGAAGCCAAGATCGTAATGCGCTTCTGGATTATCAGCATCCTACTCGCAATAGCGACCATCATCACACTCAAAATACGATAATCATGAAAAGGATCGTAGCACTTGGAGGCGGCGAGAGCGGTGTCGGAGCAGCCGTCCTCGCAAAAGTCAAAGGTTTCGACATATTCCTGTCGGACAACGGCAGCATACCTGCCGAAGGCAAGTCCCTGCTGGAACAATACGGCATCCCGTACGAGGAGGGAGGCCACACTATGGATAAAATCCTCAATGCCTCGGAGATTATCAAAAGTCCGGGCATTCCGGACAGCGCACCGGTAATCCGCAACGCTGTCAGCGCAGGCATACCCGTCATATCGGAGATAGAGTTCGCAGGCCGCTACGACAGGGCGGAGAAAATCTGCATCACCGGCAGCAACGGCAAGACCACTACCACCTCGCTGATATACTACATGCTGCGCAACGCGGGGCTCAATGTCGGTCTGGGCGGCAATATCGGCAAGAGCTACGCATATCAGGTAGCCACCGAGAATTTCGACATATACGTTCTAGAGCTCAGCAGTTTCCAGCTCGACGGCATGTACGATTTCAAAGCCGATATCGCCATCATCCTGAATATCACTCCGGACCATCTGGACCGCTACGACCACAACATGCAGAACTATGTCAAGGCCAAGTTCCGCATAACCCGCAACATGTCCGAAGAAGACTGCTTCATCTTCTGCGACGACGACAATGTCACCGTAGGCCACATCAAGGAAATAGTACTCAGAGCCAAGATGCTGCCTTTCTCCGAAAAGCATGAGGTGGCTGAAGGAGCCTTCGCCGATGACGGGAAAATCACAGTCCGTTACGAGGGTGAAGAGTGGAGTGTACCCACCGGCGAACTGTCCCTGAAGGGCAAGCACAACATCTACAACTCCATGGCCGCGGCCATCACCGGTAAGATAATGAAGATCACCAACGACATTATCCGCCGGAGCCTGGCCACATTCGAGAATATCGAGCACCGCCTCGAAAAAGTAATGAGCGTACGCGGAGTCCTCTACATCAACGATTCCAAAGCCACAAACGTCAACTCCACCTGGTATGCCCTCGAGTGCATGAACCGCCCCGTGATATGGATTGCCGGCGGTACGGACAAAGGCAACGACTATTCGGAAATAGAGCCGCTTGTACGGGAAAAGGTCAAGGCCCTCATCTGCATGGGAAAGGACAACCGCAAACTGCACGAATTCTTCGGTCCGACAGTGCATACCATAACTGACGCATCCTCCGCAAAGGAAGCTGTACAAAAGGCCTACTCCCTTGCAGAAGAAGGGGATGTGGTGCTGCTCTCTCCCTGCTGCGCGAGCTTCGACCTGTTCAGAAACTATGAGGACCGTGGAAGACAATTCAAGGAAGCCGTAAGGGAACTGTAAGGATGACGGAGATTTTCAAAAATATGGGCAAGCTCCGGGGAGACCGGGTGATCTGGCTGATAATACTGCTTTTCGCCATGATCTCCCTCGCTGTCGTGTACTCCGCCACCAGCGCCCTCGCCTACCGCTACGACTCCACTCCGTTCAGCTACATGATGAACCAGGCCCTTTTCTATATCGTAGGATTCGGCATCCTCCTGGTCTGCTACAGGATTCCGCTCAAGTGGTACCGATGGATATCCTACATAGGGATAGGCGCCGCCGCCATCATGCTGATGCTCCCCGTTTTCCAGCACGAACTGCGCAGCTTCGAGTTCTTCGGCGTCGACATACACCCTTCAGAGATAGCCAAGCTGGCTACGGTACTGTATCTGGCCAGAGTCATAGAGGCTGGAGGGATAGACACGTTCAGGCAATACGCCCTGAAGATTCTGCTGCCCGTAGGCATTGTCTGCGCCCTCTGCATGCTCGGAAGTATGTCGGCCACTTTGATCATAGGAATCCTCACACTGATAATCCTCATCTGCGCGGGAATAAAAAGGGAGTTCATCCTCTGGACCATACCCATCGCGGTAGGAGCTGTCGCAATAGCATTCACGGTCAGTGTCATATCACACGGCAAGGTTTTCTCCAGATTCGACACATTCGGCGAGAGGATAGAACGCCACTTCAGTTCCGACAACACCGAAGGGCTGTCGGAGGCAGAGCTGGCTGAACTGGAAGGCAAGAATTTCCAGTCCGAGCAGGCCCGTGAAGCCATACAGCTCGGAGGAATCCTTGGGCGCGGTCCGGGAAACAGCATCAAACGCGATGTCCTGCCGAACGCCTACGATGACTACATCTACTCGATAATCATAGAAGAATACGGGCTTGCAGGAGGGCTTGCGGTCATCGTCCTGTACCTGTGGTTCTTCTACCGGTGCATGAAGATAGCCAGGGCATGCACAAGGGAGTTCTCGATCCTGACAGTCCTTGGTCTGTCCACCCTCATCACCATGCAGGCCTTCCTGCACATATTCGTCAACATCGGCCTTCTGCCTGTCACAGGCCAGACCCTGCCGATGATCAGCCGCGGAGGCACCTCGCTCGTCATCATGAGCTGCGCCTTCGGCATCATCCTGTCCGTCAACCGGACAATCGAAATAAAAGATTTGAAACTTAAAACTGAAAAGGAGGAAACAGCATGCAGCACAGAATCATAATCAGCGGAGGGGGTACAGGAGGACATATCTTCCCCGCCCTCTCGATAGCAGAGGCTATCAGAAAAACAGAGCCTGAGGCAGATATCCTCTTCGTAGGTGCTGAAGGCAAAATGGAAATGGAGCGGGTGCCCGCTGCCGGATACCGCATCATCGGCCTCCCGGTTGCAGGTCTCGACAGAAGTCTGTCGGCATCCAATCTGAAACTGCCGGCAAAGGTTCTGCGCAGTCTGCGCAAGGCCGGGGAAATCATCCGCAGCTTCAAGCCTGATGCAGTGGTCGGAGTCGGAGGCTATGCCAGCGCCCCGATGCTGTGGAAGGCAGCATCCAAAGGCATTCCGACACTGATCCAGGAACAGAACTCCTACGCCGGCCTGACCAACAAGATACTCAGCCGCAGGGTCCGCCGCATCTGTACTGCATATCCGGGCATGGAAAGATTCTTCCCCGCCTCGAAGATCATCATGACCGGAAACCCGATCAGAGACAACATGCGGCCTTTCACTGCAGAGGAAAAGGAAGAAGGCAGGCATTTCTTCAATCTTGATCCGTCCCTTCCCACCGTACTGATGGTCGGAGGCAGCGGCGGCTGCGGCACTTTCAACACTGTCATGAAGGTAGCCTGCCATTCCAACGGCGGTGCCTTCCCTTACCAGATTATCTGGCAAAGCGGCAAAGGCTACTCGGGGCAGATAGAAGAGATGTTCTCCAGACTCGGAGGAGTCAGCCGCAACCACAACGGAATACGTATCTGGGGCAATGTCCGGAACTGCGACTTCATCACCCGCATGGACCTGGCATTCGCCGCCGCCGACATTGTCGTGTCCAGAGCCGGAGCCGGCACGATTTCCGAACTCTGCGCCATAGGCAAGGCCACCATCTTCGTGCCGTCACCCAACGTTGCGGAAGACCATCAGACGCACAACGCGATGGCTCTCGTCGATGTGGATGCCGCAGCCATGGTATGCGACAGCCGGGCAGCCACCGACCTGTTCCCTGCCATAGAAGGGCTCCTCAAGGACAGCGGCAGACGGGCCGTCCTCGAGGAGAACATACTGAAAATGGCCCGTCCCCACGCTGCGGAAGACATAGCCCGCGAAGTTCTTGCACTCATCGATGACAAAAAACATGAAGAAATACAATAACATCTACCTCATAGGCATAGGAGGCATCGGAATGAGCGCCCTCGCCCGCTGGTACCGGCATGCAGGATACCGGGTAAGCGGCTACGACCGCACACCGTCAGCCGTCACGAAGGCCCTGGAAGAAGAAGGCATTCCCGTCCATTTCGAGGACAACCCCACCCTTCTTCCTCCCGATCCGGAAGACACGCTGGTCATCTACACTCCGGCCATTCCTGCAGGCATGGAAGAGCTGGTTTCCGCCCGCAGCAATGGATACCGGACAATAAAGCGGTCTGAAGCGCTCGAGGAGATCACCGCCGGTCACCGCTGTCTGGCAGTATCCGGCACACACGGAAAGACCAGCACCAGCACCATGCTGGCACACATTCTCACCGTTTCGGGTGAAGGCTGTACCGCATTTCTCGGAGGGATATCGCGGAACTACGGATCCAACCTCCTGTACTCCGACTGCGGCGTAATGGTTGCCGAAGCCGACGAATTCGACCGTTCCTTCCTCCGGCTTCACCCGGAAGGGGCAATTGTCACTGCCATGGATGCAGACCACATGGATATCTACCGCGACATGGATGACCTGCGCGGGGCATTCATACAGTTCGGCCGTCAGGTTTCCGGCATGATTGTGGTAAAAAAGGGACTGGAAAACTATTTCCGTTCCGGAAACATCGGAGCAAAGATATGGACCTACGGCAACGGAGGGGACTTCAGCGCATCCGACATTGTCTCCGACGGACACGGAAAGATGTATTTTACCCTGAATACCCCTGACGGCAAAATCGAGAACTGCCATGCGGGAGTTCCTGGAGCGGTATACATCGAAAACGCCACTGCTGCAGCCGCTCTTGCCCTCCTTCACGGCACCTCTCCTGAAAGCATACGCGAAGGCATCTCCTCTTTCCGCGGAGTGGCCCGCCGCTTCGACATCCGCTTCGATCACAACGGGCACACCTACATTGACGACTACGCCCACCACCCCGCCGAGATTGCGGCAACCATAGCCTCCATCCGGCAGGTATGGCCGGGAAGAAAGATTACCGGAATATTCCAGCCTCACCTGTTCACCCGCACAAGGGACTTCTACCGGGAATTCGGGGAAAGCCTCGGTATGCTGGACTCGCTCCTCCTGCTGCCCATCTACCCGGCCAGGGAAGAACCGCTGCCGGGAGTATCATCCAGCCTTATCTACGAGAACTGCTGTCTGAAAGACAAGAGGATAATCCAGAAAAAAGAAGTTCTGGAAGAAGTCGCCTCCCGCGACACCGACATCCTCGTCACTTTCGGAGCCGGAGACATCGACCGCCTCGTACAGCCGATAGAGAACCTGCTCAGAGAAAAATATGATTAGGAAAGCCGTCACATACAGCCTCATCGCACTGACCGTACTCCTGTTCTGCGGTTACTTCACTGCTGCCTCCATCCTGTCACGGAAGGGACGGAGCGGAGAATTGTGCACTGGCATAGCGGTGACGGTCCTGGACAGCGCCACAAACCGTTTCGTATCCCAGTCCGATATCCGTTCCATCATCACTTCCTCCGATATCAATCCTGTGGGACAGCCCAGATCCGGTGTCCGCCTGCACGACATCGAGTCCCTTCTGGAAAGCCGCAGCGCCATCCTGCATAGCGACGCATCCATATCCATGGACGGAATCCTCAGAGTATCCATCACCCAGCGCCGGCCCCTGCTCAGAATACAGACAGAGGAAGGAGCATTCTACATCGACGATACCGGCTACATCTTCCCGTGGGTAAGCACATTCACCTCGTATGTCCCTGTCGTGTCCGGCCACATACCGGTCAGACTCGAGGAAGGTTACCGGGGAGTCCCCGAAGGCAACGACCGCAGATGGGTAGAGCAGGTTATCACCCTCGCCAGCTATTTGGACCAGCATCCGGTATGGAATGCCCAGATACAGCAGATCGACGTGGCTGAGAACGGAGACATAATATTCTACAATGCCATCGGAGACCAGAAGATAATTTTTGGAGCGATTGACGATATTGATTATAAATTTGCAAAACTAAAGACATTCTACCGCAACATAGTCCCCGTCTACGGATGGGAGCGCTACTCGGCGGTCAACCTCAAGTTCTCGGACCAGATAGTCTGCACCTTGAGGGACAACGAACTGGTTAAGAAAAGTGTAAAGATATGAACAGCAGATATATCACAGCATTGGACATAGGCACGTCCAAAGTCGCCGCCATAGTGGGTGAAAGGACTGCATCCGGCATCAAGATCATCGGTTACTGTGAAGAGCCCGTTCCTCAGGACGGAGTACGCAGAGGAGAGATCATGAATATCCAGAAGGTACTCATGGCCGTGCGCCCGGCGATACAGAAAGTACGGGAGCAGGTCAACTCCCTTCCGGACACAGAGCACTACAACATCCGCGACGTGTACGTCAATATCTCTGGGCAGAATCTCAGATGCCTGTCGGCCGGCCTGCACAAAAACCGTCAGGACCCCGACTCCCTGATCACCGAGGAGGAAGTGGCATCCATGCTCGAGGAGATGTACCTGTCCAAGGTCGAGGACAACGAGAAGATTCTCTACATTGTCCCCCAGTACTACAATGTAGACGAGTTCGTAGGTGCCACCGAAGCCGCCGGCATGCCGGGCAAGGAGATCGACGGCGAATACCGCCTCTTCATCGGCAGCGCCAGCACCATGAAAAAATGCGAGCAGGCCGTCAGCCTCGCCGGACTGCGGTCCCGCAGGTTCATCCTGCCCTCCATTGCCGCCGCCTCCGCACTGCTTACCGGCGACGAAAAGGAGCTCGGCACAGTATTGGTGGACATAGGAGCCGGCACCACGGATGTACTCATCTGGCAGGACAACATCATCCGGCATGCCGCCGTCATCCCTTTCGGAGGCAACTCGATAACTGAGGACATACGGCAGATATGCAAGGTATCCCTCAAAAATGCGGAGCTGATGAAAGTCCAGCACGGCTCATGTATAAGCGAGTACGCTCCCGAAAACAAAATCATCTCCATCAAGGGCAAGGACGGCATGACCGTCAAGGATGTACCGTTCAAAGTCCTGCACTCGGCCATCGAAGCACGCATGTGCGAGATCCTGGCCACCGTGCGCAGGATCGTGGAGGAATCCGGCTACGGAGACCGCATCAGCAGCGGCGCCGTTCTGACAGGAGGCTCGGTCAATCTCAACCATATCCAGATTCTGGCGAAGAACATCCTCAAGATGGATGTACGGCTTGGCTTCCCGGACAGCAACTCCATCATCGGCAACTCGCTCGACGAAGTATTCCGTCCCGAGGCATCCGTTGCCGTAGGCCTTATCATCAAAGGCTTCGAATATGAAGACAGCGGTGCCGCACCGGAAGAGGAGCCTGCCATGCAGGCCGGTCCCGACCCCGTCCTTTTCAACGACAACGCTACTGCCGGAGCCGGCACTCCCGGACAGGAAAGCCAGCCCGGGAAAAATACCAGGACAGAGAAACCTCCGAAACCGAAAAAGTCCTTCACCGATTTTCTCGGAGACCTTTTCGGACCCTCAGACGACGGAGCCTGAAACCTTTAAAACCAGAACATCATGACAGAATTCGGACCAATACCAGAGGGCATACTCGACAATATGTCCACCATCAAGATAATAGGAGTGGGCGGGGGCGGATGCAACGCCGTCACCCGTCTGTTCAATGAAGGCATCAAGGACGTGGAGTACCTGCTCTGCAATACAGACAGGCAGGCGCTTATGGCATCCCCAGTACCGGACAAGATACAGCTCGGATCCAACCTGACCCGCGGTCTCGGTGCCGGCATGGATCCTGAAAAAGGGCGCAATGCCGCAATCGAATCCATAGAGGAGATAAAGAAATACATCGGCGACAACATCAAGGTGGTCTTCATAACCGCCGGCATGGGAGGAGGCACCGGAACAGGAGCTTCCCCAGTCATCGCAAAGATGGTCAAGGAATCCGGCAGGCTGACCATCGCAGTCGTCACTTACCCGAGGGACAATGACGGCCTCGAAGCCCTTCAGCGTGCCTACGAAGGCATAGAGGAGATGCGCAAATACACCGACTCCATCATCATCGTGGACAACCAGAAGATGTACGACTTCTACGGAGACCTGGACATCCAGTCCACCTACAAGAAAGCCGATGACGTACTCGACACTGCAGTCCGCGGCATTTCCGAGATCATCACAAGCACCGGATTCGTGAACGTAGACCTCCAGGACGTCACGGTCGTCATGCGCAACAGCGGCATGGCCCTGGTCGGCACCGGAGTCGCCAAGGGCGAGAACAGGGCGATAGAGGCGGCAGAGAGGGCTTTCACCTCCCCCCTGCTCAAGGACTTCGATCTCAACACCGCCAAGAATGTCCTCGTAAACGTAATGTACAACAGCAAGAGTTCCATCCTCGGTTCCGAGGACACGATGATACTCGACTATGTCAGCGAGTGTACCGGAGGAGGAGTAAGCAAGCTAAAGAGAGGACTTACCATAGACAACCGGCTCGAAGAAGGAGAAATAGCGGTAACCATCCTGGCTACCGGATTCAAGGTCAACAACACCCCTCCGTCGAGACGCAGGCACCTGCGCAACAACGGGGATACCGTCGAACTGTCCGAGACATCCGAGACCGAAGGAGTGATCACGCTCTCTCCCGGAAGCACTGAAGACCAGGAAGGCAGCATACGCGAACTGGATACGGAGCACATTTTCACCTACTCCGCAGACTGCAACATATCGGATCTGGAAAACGAGACGGCCCTTGCCCGTCGCGAAAGACTGAAGAAACAGCAGGGGGTATAATCCTCCTGCTATTCCACTATCAGCATGGCATCGCCGTACATTCCGAACTGGTAGCCTTCCTTCAGAGCCTCGTCATAGGCTCTCATGACATGGTCATAGCCGCCGAAAGAGCAGGCGGACATGAGCATGGTGGAGTTGGGCAGGTGGAAATTGGTAACCACCGCATCGGGTATCGAGAATGTATAGGGAGGGAATATAAACTTGTTGGTCCACCCGTCGAAGGGCTTGAGCTGCCTGGTGGTAGTGACCGGTGTCTCGATAGCTCTCACGACTGTGGCCCCGACGGCAAAGACCTTACGGCCGGCAGCCTTGGCAGCATTCACCGCATCGGCTGTCTCCTCCGGAATGATCACGCGCTCGGAATCTATCTTATGCTTGGAAAGGTCCTCAACATCCACGTTGCGGAAATGTCCGAGGCCCATGTGCAGTGTAATGAACCTGGCATCCACACCCTTGATCTCCATACGTTTGAATACCTCTCGGCTGAAGTGCAGACCTGCGGCAGGAGATGCCACTGCCCCTTCATGGGATGCATATATGGTCTGGAAACGGTCCACATCGAAAGGTTCCGAATAGATATACGGCCCTGTCTGCTTGACATGGGGCCTGCCCTCCCTTTCCCTCTGGGCCTGACGTGCAATGTACACATACTCGGGTACGGGTATTTCTCCCATGGAATAGAGAGTCGACTTGAACTCCTCATAAGACCCGTCAAACAGGAAACGCAGGGTACGTCCGCGGGAAGTGGTGTTGTCGATCACCTCGGCCACCAATGAATCGTTCTCGCCGAAATACAGCTTGTTGCCTATACGTATCTTGCGGGCAGGATCCACCAGAACATCCCACAGCCTCTGGTCCTTGTTGAGTTCCCTGAGCAGAAAGACCACGATCTCCGCACCGGTCTTCTCCTTATTGCCCTTCAGTCTGGCAGGAAATACCTTGGTATCGTTGAAGACGAAAACGTCTCCCTCATCGCAGTACTGGATTATGTCCTTGAATATCTTATGCTCTATGTCACCTGTAGAACGGTGAAGGACAAGCATTCTGCACTCGTCCCTGTACTCCGAGGGATAGGGTGCGATGTTCTTCCTGAGATCCAGGTCAAAACTAAATTGTGAAAGCTTCATACTATAGCTAATACGCCGTTATTGGAAAAAAGTTTCAAAATCTTTCGCTGAATTCCTCCAATGTGAGGGCATTTTCTATCCTGAAACCGCCGGAAGCAGTCCTCACAAGCCCCGAAAGATAGGCCCCGCTGTCCAGTGCCTGCCCGAGATCCCTTGCAAAAGCCCTAATATAGGTGCCCTTGCTGCACTCCACCGCAACCTTCAGGACGGGCGCGCTGTAGTCCATTATCCTCGTACCGTAGATATTGATCTTCGCGGCCTTGAGCTCCACATCCTCTCCCTGACGGGCGATTTCGTACGCCCTCACCCCGTCCACGTATTTCGCGGAATACACAGGAGGCAGCTGCATCTGCTCCCCTTCCATATCCGTCAGGGCAGCCGCTATCGCCTCCTCCGTTATATGCTCCCACGGATACGAGGCATCTGTCTCGTGTTCCATGTCAAATGACGGAGTCGTGGCTCCGAATGTCACCTCGGCAACGTACTCCTTACGCTCCGCCTGCAGAGCCTCGGATACCTTTGTCGCCTTGCCCACACAAACCACCAGGACTCCCGTTGCCAGCGGATCGAGCGTTCCCGCATGTCCGACCTTGATATTGTTCTGATGGTATATTTTCTTGAGGGAGAACTTGATTTTGCGAACGACATCGGCCGAAGTCCACCGGTAGGGTTTGTCCACAACCATGACATAACCCTCCGGGTACAGATCCGGAGCCAGGGAAGTACCGGCAGGAGTATTCCTGTCTATGACTGCGTACATTACCTGCATGGGATTTTCTCTACACGGCGCTGGTGACGTCCGCCCTCGAACGAACTCCCGAGGAATTTCATTACTATCTTTTTGGCCAGATCCACGGAAATGAAACGGGCGGGAAGCGACAGGACATTGGCATCGTTGTGCTGACGGGCCAGAGCCGCCAGTTCCTCGTTCCAGCACAGAGCCGCACGTACGCCCTGATGCTTGTTCAGAGTCATGCTTATTCCGTTGCCCGAGCCGCAAAGGGCGATACCGAGTTCCACCTCACCCTTCTCAACACTCTCCGCCAGAGGATGAGCCACATCCGGATAATCCATACTTTCAGGCGAATGGGTACCGAAATCCTTGACTTCATAGCCCATTTCCGCCAAATATTTCCTGAGCTCCTCTTTCATTTCGTAGCCCGCATGATCTGATGCAATTCCTAACATAATGACTGTTAATTAAAAAGGTGGTTTGACAAAACGGCGGCAAAATTAGAAAATTTGAGTATATTTGCATCAAAATTTTAAGAAAATGAACAGCAAAGGCAGGGTTCTCGTTACAGGAGCCGCAGGATATATCGGTTCCCACACAGTCGTCGAACTGGTAAACGCCGGATATGAAGTAGTTGGCGTGGACAACTTCTCCAACTCATCCCCGGACATGCTGAAAGGCATCGAACAGATTACAGGCAGGCCTCTTCCCTTCATGGAACTGGACTGCAGCGACAAGGCCCAGTTTGCAAGGGTATTTGAAAAATATCCTGACATCGTGGCCGCCATACACTTCGCCGCCCACAAAGCAGTGGGGGAAAGCGTCCTGCAGCCCTTGAAATATTTTGAGAACAACCTGCGCTCCCTCCTCTACCTGATCGAGCTTTCCATCAGCGGAGGAAACAGGCGCGGCATCGTATTCTCCTCCTCCTGCACCGTCTACGGAGAGCCTGATCCGGAGAATCTTCCCATCAGCGAAAACGCTCCCGTCAAGCCCGCCACCTCACCCTACGGACGCACCAAACAGATGTGCGAGGAAATCCTCCACGACTGCGTCACCGCCTACCCTTCCCTGAAAGTAACCGCACTCAGATACTTCAACCCTATCGGAGCACACCCCTCGGCACTCATAGGCGAAATGCCCGTAGGCGTACCCCAGAATCTGGTACCCTATATCACCCAGACTGCAGCCGGCATCCGCAAGGAACTGAAAATATTCGGCAACGACTACCCCACCCCGGACGGCACATGCATCCGCGACTACATCTATGTCGTGGATCTGGCCAAGGCCCACGTGGCGGCAGTGGACAGGATGCTCGGCACAGACGCGGCTGACCGCTACGAGATATTCAACCTCGGCACCGGTACAGGGCTGTCGGTACTCGAGCTGGTAAACCACTTCATCTCAGCTACAGGTGTCAAAGTGCCCTACAGTTTCTCCCCCCGTCGTCCTGGCGACATAATAAAAGTATGGGCCGACCCCAAGAAGGCCAATGAAGTGCTGGGATGGAAAGCCGCCACTCCTATCGATGACGTGCTCCGCTCAGCCTGGAAATGGGAAAAGAAAGTAAGAGGCATCCAGTAACCGATGACAGGCAGCATCGAAAGGAACACCCTCGAACTGCTCACAAAGGAAAATGAGCGGTACCGCCTTGAACGCACAGGCTTTTTACGGAACATCCGTGAAGAGGCCGCATTTATAGCAGAAAAATTCCCTCCGCTTCCGGACGAAGACTTTCCTCACTGGAAAAGCAGATGCCTGAGAGAATACTACCGCACCAAAGGGTTCGGCAATTTCTGCAGGAACAGCGTCCGCAATCCGGAGTTCGAGACAGCCGTAGGCTCCCTGATCCGCCTCCACCTCAGGAAAATCTTCGAAAGCTCCGTCAGGACAGACACCGACAGGTACCTTGCCCCTGACAATGACACTGTATCCTATGCCCTCGAGCAGGGACTTTTTCAGGAACTTTACACCATGTACTTCTCGGCGATGCCCACTTTCGGGAACACGGCCGAACTGGAACGGTTCTGCCTCGGCATAGCCCGCAGTTCCTTCCCTGTCGAAGAGACGAGGGTGGTGGACGGCATGAAGGGCAATAACAGCTTCTACTGGGAGAAATTCTACATCAAGCTGAAATCCCTCACCGCAGCATTCTGCTACCGGATGTCCGGCATATCCGGAGAAAACAACACACATGACATCTGGAGCGACACCTGCATATCCGTTAACAGGGCTGTAACCGGCAGGAAGATGAAAGAGCCGGTTACGGCCAGGGACATCATCTCCTATTCGGTAGGAGTCCTAAGGAACAAGAACAAGGAACTGGCCCGTAACCGGGCAAAAGCTCCGGCAGACATTGATACCGTAAGTTACCGGCTCACGGCAGAGGACGAAGAAAAATATTTCAACAATCCGGTCACAAAACCGGAGAATTTCCCGTCACAAGCCGGAGGTCTCTCCAATTATATTGACTACACGGACAAAGATTCCGTCCAGGGATACTTCATTGTCATATTATATAATAAGGAGCACCCTCTGCACGGAATTCTCGTGAAAGGCATGGAGGACAAGGTCGGGAAACTGTTCGAGCACTACATCGACGGACTCTCTTACGAAGAGATAACCGCCCGCCACGGAAGTACGGCAAGCGGACGGGAACAGGCCAAAGAATGCGCCAGACTGCGGCAGGAAATCAAAAGGCTGAAGAAGAGCCTATATGACAGGTTCACCAGAATGCTTGAAGAATACAGGTGATGAACGGACACATAGACATAAGGACCCTTACAGACTATTTCCTGAACAGACTGTCTCCGGAAGAAGAGACCCGCGTACAGGAACATCTCTCCTCATGCCCGGAATGCGCGGGGAAATTAGAAGGCATGCGCCGGCTCAGACAAGGCTTCTTCGGGGAAGAGGAAGAGAAGACAGCCGTCCCGGCCCTGACAAGAATCCTGCGGTCAGGATGGACGAGGGCTGCAGCAGCCGTAATAATCATCGCAGGAATCGGAGTCATCTCCTACGATACAGTACGGGACAGGGACAGTGTTTTCGGCAGACATCAGGTCCAGGAGGGAAACGGCATCGAAAACCAGGTGTTCGCCATAGACACCTTCGACAAGGAGGATTCCATATACTACCGTGAAAAATACGGTGACGGCTTTTTCGGCAAAGACAGCCTTTAAAATTTTAAAAAACGGGTATTTTCCTACCCGTTTTTTTATTTCCCCTCCAGCACAAAAGCAGATCCTGTATCTTAGCCGGATATGGAATACGACGAAACTGTTTACGCCTGTGCAATCAACAGGATCTTCAACTACAACTGCCGCGCCGCCCGTGCTGTCACAGACCGGTTCGCCTCTCCGGGCGAGCTGTTCTCCCTTCCCGAAAGGGAACTCAGGGAACTGCTGCACGGCAACACCCACTACATAGATGCTGTGCTGGACGGAGACTGCCTCAGGAAGGCCGATGAAGAAGTCCGTTGGGCCAGAAGCAAGGATGTAAGGATCATCTACATCAGAGACAAGGAATATCCAAGAAGGCTGCGGGAATGCCCGGATGCCCCTCCGGTGCTGTTCCATAAGGGCTGCGCCGGTCTCAACCCGTCAAGGGCAATAGCCGTAGTGGGAACCCGCAAAGCGACAGGATACGGCATATCACAGTGCCGCAGAATCATAGAGCATCTGGCCGGGCTGAAGGACAGGCCACTGGTTATCAGCGGACTGGCATACGGAATAGACATCACGGCCCATCTCGCGGCAATGGAATACGGCCTGCAGACAGCCGCAATCCTGCCTACAGGCATGGACAGCATCTACCCTTCCCCGCACAGACAGTATGCCGTAAAAATACTTGGACAGGGCTGTCTGATAACGGATTTCCCAAAAGGAGCCACTCCGATGCCGGTATCTTTCCTCAGACGCAACCGCATCATTGCCGGTATGGCCGATGCCGTAATACTGGTCGAGTCGGCCGAAAAGGGAGGAGGCCTTGTCACCGCAGGCATCGCCCTGTCCTACTCCAGGGATGTATTCGCGCTGCCCGGAAAGACCACCGACAAATACTCTGCCGGATGCAATGCCCTCATCGGAAGGAACGCCGCAGCTATAATAACCTCTCCCTCCTGTATTTCAGAGGCTTTGAACTGGAATGACAGCGCAGCCGTCTCACGGAAGGAAAGACTGATGCAACTTTTTGAAAAAAGTGACTACATCAGACGGAATATTTTATTAGCTTTATCGGCTGATTCGGCCGTTGACCGCAACACTATTATAGAAAAAGCAGGCGCGGACCCTCAGGAAGTATTGGCCAGGCTTACTGAGATGGAGATGGAAGGAACGGTCGGATCGGACATTTTCGGTAATTATATTTTAAAGGTATAGATGATAGACACCCACACTCACCTCTACGACGAGGCTTTCAAGGATGACTTTGAAGACGCACTGGATAGAGCCGCAAGCGCAGGAGTGGAACACATGATCTTCCCAGGTATCGACTCTTCGGTACACTGGAGGATGATGGAGTGCGCGTCCGCAGCCCCGGATATGATCAGCACGGCTACCGGCCTGCATCCCACGTCGGTGGGAGACAACTGGAAGCAGGAGCTGGACTTCGTGGAAAAAAGGCTTGCAGAGGGAGGATGGACCGCAATCGGCGAGATAGGGATAGACAGGCACTGGTCCGACACCTATATCCGCGAACAGACGGAAGTTTTCCGCCAGCAGATGATATGGGCATCCGAAGCTTCCCTTCCCGTCATCATCCACGTCAGGGACGCCCTCGACACCGTTTTTGAAGTGCTCGACTCGCTGGCCGGGGCCGGAATCAGCATGAGAGGAGTATTCCATGCCTTCTCGGGCAGCATCGAGACCTTCCGCAGGATCAAGACATACGGAGATTTCAAGACTGGCATCGGCGGCGTGGTCACCTACAGGAATGCCGGCATAGCCCGGACCGTGCAGGACATACCGATGAGTGACATCCTGCTCGAAACCGACTCGCCGTGGCTGACTCCGGTACCGTACCGGGGCAGGAGAAACGAACCTGCCTACCTCGGCTACATCGCCGGGCAGATAGCCGGACTGAAGGGTATCAGCTCCGCAGAAGTTGAAAGCGCCACCACCGCCAACGCCAAAGAACTGTTTAACCTGAAATAATACGATATGAAAGAAAATACCTCCATCCTCCTCGTCTACACCGGCGGGACCATCGGAATGAAACAGGATCCGGTCACCTTCGACCTGCGCCCCTTCGACTTTTCACAGATACTCGAAGAAGTTCCTGAACTGAAAAAATTCGGATACAGGATAGACACATATTCCTTTGACCCCGTAATAGACTCTTCCGACGTAGACATCGAGTTCTGGAAAAAGCTCGCGCACCTTATAGAGAAGAACTACGACAGCTACGATGGCTTCGTCATACTGCACGGCACCGACACGATGTCATTCTCGGCCTCCGCCATGAGCTTCATGCTGGGAGACATCGAAAAGCCCGTAGTCTTCACGGGAAGCCAGCTGCCCATAGGCATGCTGCGCACGGACGGCAAGGAAAACCTGATCTCATCCATCGAGATTGCTGCCTCAAAGGACAGCGACGGCCATCCCATGGTTCCGGAGGTATGCATCTACTTCGAGAGCCAGCTCTACAGAGGCAACCGCACGACGAAATACACTGCCGAAAACTTCCGCGCATTCCGGTCGGCCAACTACCCCGTACTCGCTGAAGTAGGCATCCACATCAAGTTCAACACCGCATTTATCCGCTACCCGCAGCGGTGGGGCAGGCCTCTCCACGTGACATACGACCTGGATCCGTCCGTACTCATAATAAAGGTCATTCCGGGCATGAAGAAAGAGCTGCTCGACAGCCTCGTCAGCACCGAAGGAATCAGAGCCGTCATACTCGAGACCTACGGATCCGGCAACGCCCCCTCCGGAAAATGGTTCACGGACTCTATAAGAAAGGCCATAGACCGGGGGCTGATAGTACTGAATATTACCCAGTGTCTCGCAGGACGCGTGGACATGGACGCGTATTCGACAGGGAAATCGCTGAAAAACATAGGGGTTACAGGAGGCGGTGACTGTACTACAGAGGCAGCAGTAGCCAAGTTATTTTTTTTACTAGGCCAATATTCTGATAATGAGACAATTGTTAATTTTCTCAAAAAAAATATTAGAGGAGAACTCACAGAAGTGTAGATTTTATGAAAAATAATTTCTAATTTTGGCGATA
>ENA-OOXJ01000335-OOXJ01000335.1-human-gut-metagenome-genome-assembly--contig:-NODE-335-length-41797-cov-3.273633_pt1 | contig 41797 bp, 20 predicted proteins | sample MGYA00241587_ERZ501343 | MGnify/ENA primary metagenome ERZ501343 (study PRJEB25962, sample SAMEA2042918) | human gut metagenome | biome: human gut; feature: human-associated habitat; material: faeces... | reverse complement strand
GACTATTGCCTTCTTGTTGACTATGGCAGACATTCAGGCAGGGTAAGGTTCTTCATTTGGGATTTTAATAAAGGTAAACCTATTTTGAAGAGCCTCTGTGCCCACGGATATGGCAAAGGGAGTACAGCAAGAAAGCCTGTGTTCAGCAATGAGCCGGGGAGTTTCTGCTCATCATTGGGACATTACAGGGTTGGCAGGGAGAAGACAATGAGCAAGCCAAAAGGGAGAAAGGCACTTGTGCTGTATGGCAAGGACAAGACAAACAGCAATGCCCTCAATAGGGGAATACTGATTCATCCGGTCAGCCTGCCCAACTTTCCAATCTACCCTCTTATGATACCAGTGAAAGTGCATAAGATATTGGGACACAAGATAAGGCCAAAGAGTGAGGGCTGCATCACAATCCCTTTCAGGAAGTATTCGGAGGTTGTGGAAACAGTGAAATCCTCCAGCAAGCCGTTGATGCTGTGGGTGTATGAATGATTAAAAATTGAAAGCAAATGTTATTATTAGTTCTGTTCGGCTTGTTTGTCATTCTGACAATAGTCGGAATCTTCAAGAAGGGTATAGAGGATATATTGTTTCTTGTATATTCAGTTTTGGCTTGTCTGATAGTAGGTTATACTATATTTGGCCTTTTCAAGGTCTTTTATATAACAGTGAATGATGCCGTTAATCTTGGGATTGCCATAGCATTGATGGTTATACCAGTGGTTCTGAAGTTCAAGCCTGATATCAAGAAGTGGATAAAAGCTTTGCTTGCAGTAGCCCAGCTGGCAATACTCATAGGAGTTATTGGCGTATTTGCACAAAACGTGTTTGCATCAGCAAGACCTATGTCAAGAACTGCAATAGAGGAAGTGGCAAATGTGCCATTTCCGGAATACAGGACAGTGCATTTCCATTCAAGACTCGCAGGCTGGCAGGATTTGAGTGCTGACCAGATACTAAAATTAAAAGGAGAAAAGAGTGGGTTTTATAGGCAGTTGGATTCCCTTGCGAGCATAGAAGAAAGTGGATGGAGCAAGAAAGATGAGGGATATTCATTCAACAGCTGGTCAGTCAAAGACAATACGGATTTTGTAAATTATCTTTCCATTGATGTGAATGTAGGGGAAGACAAGGCTTACATACACTTCGGGAACATATAAAGTTCTCCATTATGGTATGAAATTCTGAAATGCGCACTTAGGTATATATTATAATTATTACATTTATGAGTATTCGAACAAGCTTTGAACAATGGCAAGGGATATAGAAGAAATAAAGGATAGGATAGCAGGATGTCTTTGGGGACAGGCTATAGGTGATGCTCTTGGGCTTGGAACAGAGTTTATGAGCAGGGATGAAGTGTTGCATAATTATCCTGAAGGTCTGTCTGAATACAGCCAGATAGTGCAGGATTTCCATAGAGAGAGGTGGAATCAGGGAGACTGGACTGATGATACAGATATGATGTTGTGCATAGCAGAGGCTATCATTGCAGACAAGGCAATAAATCCTAAAACTGTTGCCCATAATTTCAAAGAATGGTTTAGAGGAATCCCTATGGGTATAGGGCAGCTGACATATACTGTGCTTGGACTGTATGATTATGAATCAGACCCGGAAAAGGTAGCTGAAATAGTTTGGGACAGTATGTATGGGAGGGACAGTGCAGCCAATGGAGGAGTGATGAGGACATCTGTTGTAGGCCTGTGGAATGAGAATGTGGCAGAGAATGCTGAAAAGATATGCAGACTCACTCATGCAGACCCGAGATGTTCAGGCTCATGCGTGATAATATCTGAACTCATAAATTCTTTTGTTTGGCAAGATATGGAACTGTCCTATGTAGAACTTCTACAAATAGGGGATAAATATGACAGCAGGATAAAACCATATCTTGAAAGAGCCAGGAATGGACTATTAGAAGAATTTGAACTTGATGATGAAATGACTATGGGATACACTCTCAAGACTATGGGATGTGCTGTCTGGTGCCTGTACCATATTGATAATTTCAAGGATGGGCTGCTGAAGATAGTGAATGCAGGTGGAGATGCAGATACCAATGCTGCTGTAGCCTGTGCAGTGCTGGGAGCCAAGTATGGAAAGAAAGGCATCCCGGAGCATTACATACAGGGACTCAAAAGGAAAGATGAATATGATGGAATGATTAGGCAGTTGACTGATATTCTCATGGATAAGTTCATGTAATGTGCACTTAGTCATATATAATATTTTATATATACATTATGTTGGGATATTTTGACTTTGCAGTAATGTGCCAATAGATTGCAGATGTATTCACTTTGAATGGATTTAGTGAAAGAGAAAGCATAAGTGACAAAGAAATCAAGGCTCTGATACGGGCTTTGGGGAATGATTAACACTATGGTACAAAATTTTGTAGCAAACAATTGAATTTTCATTACCATTGTCTTGAGCAAAAAAGAGTCTCTTTGACAGACAAAAAGCAAATGTTTTCTGTATGTTTACACAGAAGATATAAGTCCCTGATTATAAGGCCCGCCTTGCAGCGGCGCAGGCTGCAATCGAGGAATAGCACGATATAGCTGATACTCAATAAAATAGGCGGTATGCTTTTCATTTACAAAGGCTTACCGCCTATTGTATTTTTAAAAGGTACGTTCATTCCGCACGGAAAATGAGCGTAATAAACGCAAATGTTTAGAGAATGTTGTTGTGCTTTTCGTTGGGTGTTTAGAGCGTGTTTAGAGCCGTAATTGATGATATGACAGAAAGTTAAGACATTGGAAGCTGTTTGGAATAAATTTAAATAATAATATAATAAAGACATAGAACGATATGGCAACATTTAAAGCGTGTGTTCAAAAAGAACGCAAGGATGGATTTTATCCGGTTTATATCAGAGTTACCCACCATAGGGGGACACAATTCATGAAGACCGACAAGATGGTCACGAAGAAAGAACTTTCCAGAGCGAAAGAAATCGAAGACCCCTACGTGCTTCAGTATTGTGCCGGGCGGATAGTGGAATATAACGAGCGGCTCAACAAAAAAGACATTGAACATTGGACGGTCAAGGAAGTGGTGGATTTTCTTACGAACGGCAATGACGATATTTGTTTTTCGGATTATGCGAGAGTGCATATCGACAGAATGATTGACCGTGGGCAGGAAAGGAATGCCAAGAACTACAAGCTTGCCCTACAACATCTGGAACGGTTCATCGGAACCAACCAAGTGATGTTCGCTCAGTTGACCTCTACGCAGGTGAACAAATGGATAAAGTCGCTTGAACAGACACATAGGGCAAAGGAAATGTATCCAATCTGTATGCGTCAGGTATTTAAAGCCGCCATGTTGGAGTACAACGATTACGATAACGGTATAATCCGTATCAAAGTCAACCCATGGGTGAAAGTGGAAATACCAACGGCTGATCGTGCGGAGAAGCTTGCCATTACCCCCGAAGCATGTCGGGAGTTCTTTTCATTCCCTCTGCCGGAAAGTAAGATGAAATATCCACAGACGGAGTTCGGGCGTGATGTTGCTATGATGGTGCTTTGCCTTGCAGGAATCAACACGATTGACCTGTACAATCTAAGAAAGCAGGATTACCGGAACGGAATTATCCATTACCAACGGGCCAAAACGAAGAAGTTCCGTGCGGATGGTGCGTATATGGAAATGCGGGTGCCAGCAATCATCCAGCCGCTATTTGAAAAGTACATGAACACGGCAAAAGATGATGAGCGTTTGTTCAATTTCTATCAGCGCATGACTACATCGGACAGTTTTTGCGCCAATGTCAACAGTGGGATAAGGCAATTATGCAAGGCTATGGGAATGCCAAAGGAAGAGTGGTATTCGGCTTACACGTTCCGGCATACATGGGGAACAGTAGCTCAGAATGATGTACGTGCCTCTATCTCGGAAGTGGCGTTTGGCATGAACCATAGCAATGGACACAACGTAACACGAGGGTATATCAAGATTGACTTCTCCCCTGCTTGGGAACTGAACGAGAAAGTAATTGATTTCATTTTCTTCTCCGGTAAGGCTTCTGTACGTGAGCAGAAACAGGAGGATGTGCATTTCCGCTTGTCATACCGCTATATGGTGAATGCGGCTGCATACCACAACGGGCAAAAGGTGGCGGAACTGACCGATGTAGGCTTCAACAATGTGGACGAGGTGATTGCCCGGCTCGTAACAATGCTGCCGGACGATATTCCGAACCGCTCGATGGTGATGTTCAAAATCGTCAACCTCGACAAAGACCAGACGGTGGTGTATCAGCGGCAGAAAGGGAAAGGGTTTTAATCAAAGCAACGGCAATATGGAACTGAAAGAGTTTATCAACAAGGCGCTAACGCAGATTGCAGAGGGCGTACAGGAAGCAATAGACAATTCGGAAGGCAAAGGATATTTGGTAAGTCCCACTGTTAGTGGAATCGGCAAAAGTTGTAATGTCCATTTCGATATTGCGGTGGAAAGCGAAGCTGAGGGTAAGGCAGGTATCAAAGTGGTTGGAGGATGTATATCGAAACGGAGTACCAACCGTATCTCGTTTGATGTGACGATGACGCTGCCTACACCCTCCGCCAAAATCAAGAAAGAAAATGCTAAACGTCCGGTTTATGCCGATGAGCAAACAAATCGGCATACTCAATAGCAGTGAGCCATTTGAAAGCCTCTGCGGCATTTTGACCGGCTGCATCACCATCAATTTTTATTTTGGCATAGAACCAAAACAGTTTGCGGTAAAGACGGCGGTATCGCCAATTCTGATAGCGGCGCATCGCTTCTTTGAAAATCTTTTTCATATCATCTGGATTTGTTTTCCGGCAAAGGTAACGGGTGGGAGTTTTCCTGCCCGTTTATCTTTTTACAACCGAAGCCTGCAAGGAAGTTTTCTCTTTGTAGGCTTTCTTTTTTATTCAATTTTTATTCTTGCCCTAAAATCGAAAATTTCTTCACGTGCGCACGCACGCGCGGTAGATGTAGTAGTAGATATATATATTTATTTTATGGTATATCTTCCGAAGAAATGGGGTATAATTGTACATTTATTGCTATTTCTTCCGAAGAAATGCCCTTTTCTTCCGAAGAAATGTACATTTATGGCTGTTTCCTCCGAAGAAATACCCCTTTTCTGTACATTTATGGTTATTTCTTCTGAAGAAATAAATGTAATATCTTCTGAAATTATGTCAAAAAATAGCTCATTTCAGCCATTTCAGAAGATTTTTGAGGTGCTTTTGAGCTGATTTTCGCATAAAAAATTCAATCTGTACAAGAATGTACATTTATGCGTGTTTTTTCCGAAGAAATACCCCTTTCCTGTACAATTAAGGCAATATCTTCCGAAGAAATCCGAAGAAATGGGGTATAATTGTACATTTATTGCTATTTCTTCCGAAGAAATACCCTTTTCTTCCGAAGAAATTTTACGGTCCGGACATGAAAAAAGCGACATTCTCTCGAACATCGCTTCAAAGCAAATCAGTAAAATCATCCCCTTTTCGGGTTGGGGTTCCCTTGGCATGAAGACAATCTAAAGTAGAGGGTAATAGATTATTCTTCCTCGTCTTCTTCTCCGGCAAGTTTGACAAGCTTGTCCTCAATGGTGAGTTTGACCTCGCCATCGTCTATGCTGATATTCTTAGGCATGATGATTTTAATGAACTCTGTCGACACTTTCACCCTGTCTTTGGGGTCAAGTTCCATGAAGTCCTGCATTATTAGTGGCGTCACATCTCCTTCGGGTATAGTGTTGTGCGCTTCAAGCCATTTCTCAATCATCCCTTTTGCCAGTGCCGTTATTTTGTTGGGCGTACCTTTTTGCCGCCCTCCGGTCTTTTTTCCTATTGCCATAATGATTTGTATGTAAAAAGATAAAATGATGATGCGAAGATAACGGCTTACTTTCGCACGCAAGGTATAACTTTTAATAATCAAATAAAGTCTTATGGGTTTAATAGGAAGTGCCATAGGTGCTGCAGGCAGCATTTTCGGTGGGATCAAGGCATCCAAGGCCATGAAGAAAGCAAAACGTAATGTTGAGGCTCAACGGCAAAAGAATCAGGACTGGTACGACAGGCGGTACAACGAGGATGCCACTCAGCGGGCTGATGCACAACGCATCCTTACGCAAACTGAAGAGAGTATAAAACAACGTAACAAAGCCGCTGCCGGTAGTGCAGCCGTCATGGGCGGTACTGATGAAAGTGTGGCAGCGGCCAAAGAAGCGAACAACAAGGCTCTTGCCGATGCAACATCACAGATTGCCGCTGATGCAGAAGCACGTAAGGACAATATCGAAGCCACTTATATGCAAAACGACAATGCTTTAGTGGAACAGCTTAACGCCATTGAGCAAGGCAAGGCCAATGCCATATCGGGAGCTGTACAAGGAGTAACTAACGCGGTAAGTCAAATGCCTTTCTAAACTATTTCAATATGGCAACAATGGATGATATTTTAGGAAACGGAGGTGGTACGCCTCCGCCCAAAGGCTCTAAGGAATGGCACGAACAGCAGCAAGACGCTCCTTCCGTATCATCCCCGGCAAAGGGTACACAGAAATGGACGGAACAACAAGCAGCTGCGGCTCCTGCCGTTACCGGCTCCCAATCTGAAACGGTCGCTGCACCTCCGGCCAAACAAGCCGATGTGAACGGTGGCAGTCTCTCATACGCTGAATTGTACAAAAAACTCAATCCCTATAAACCGCCAACGGACGAGGAACTTGCTAAAGAAAAGAAGAAGCAGAAACGTGAACAGATATTCGCAGCCATTGGTGATGGTATATCGGCACTCTCGAACTTGTTCTTCACCACGCAGTACGCTCCAAATATGTATACCGGTAAGAATACCATGTCAGAACGTACCAAAGTGAGATATGACAAGCTGATGAAAGAACGTGAAGGCAAGGAGAAAGAATATTATGAGGGGCTGATGAGGGCAAGAATCGCTGATGAAGAAAGGGATGACCGTGAACGTAAGTGGCAAAGGCAGCTTGGTCTTGACGATTATAACCGCATACGGAACGATGCCAAAGAGGAACGCGACAGGCAGATGTTTGAATTGAATCTCCAACTGCAAGGCAATAAAATATCCGCATCCGAAGCTGAAGCCAAACGCAAAGGAATTGAAGCAAAATATGCAGAAGAACTTGAAAAGGCAAGGCTTGAAACCGAAAAGGCTAAAGCTGGTGCTTCAAAGGCTTCCGCTTCCGCATCCAATGCCAGAGCAGAATATTACAACCGAGGTGGTGGCAGTGGAAAGGCCGGAGAATATCCGTGGTATGACAGCGATGGTAACAAGCATTTTGCACACTCGTATGAAGCCATGCGTCAGAACGCCATAGACAATGGAACATGGAACGAAGAAACTCAGGCTTCGACCACCGAGGTCAAAAGTGGAAGAGGGAAAACCGTCAAGACATCTGAAACGACAAAGCCCGGTAAAGGACATTCTTCTAAGCCACAGAAAAAAAGTCCAACGGCCGATAATAAAAAGAAAAGTCCAACATCATAAATAAAATACTATGCCTGAAGAAAAGGATAAGATAAAAAAACTGTATGATACGTTTGTTTCTGATGGTTACGACATGGAGAGCGAAGAAGATTTTCGCAAGAACCTGTTAGATTCAACCAAACGTAAAGCGGCTTACGACGCTCTTGTAAAAGATGGTTATGATATGGAGCCGTTTGAAGAATTTGAAAGCAATATAGGGTTTGGAAAGGAACGAACCTCATCGCAACAATCGGGAAACAGTGCTTCCGGAACGGTTGAAGAACCCATTTCACCTGCTAATGAACAGACATGGCAACCTACAGAAAAGGAGAAAGTAGCGATGTTGACCGAAACCGACCGTATTATGAACGATGTGAAATCCCATACACAAACATTCAACGAACGCATAGACAATATGCAGGAATATGGGATAAATCCCGGCTTGCAGACCAAAGAGGGAAAGATGATATTCAATCCTGAAAGTGGGAAGTTGGAGAAAACGTTCCTCACTCCTGCCGGAAATCGTTATTACAGCAAGTCATTGGCTGACATGGAAAGCTTTCAGTACCGCCAAGCTGCCGATATGTCCATAGGCGGACAGTTGCGCAAGGCAAACCTCCGGTTGCAGGAGTTGAAAGCCAAGCAAGAGGAAAGAGCATCAGAAGTACACAAGGAATGGGCAGAAGAGACAGAAAACAACAAAGCCCCTCTCGCTGCCATACTGGGAGCTGCCACTTATACGCCCCGCCAACAATCTGACAAGGAAAACCGTGCGTTATCCGTAGCCATTCGTGAAACAGAGGAACTGATTAAGAACCTTGAAGAACAGAAAGACCGTGAAAACGGTGTAGATGTAGGTTTTTGGCGTGGTTTCGGTCGCACTATGGGTGATGTGCGCACGTGGGATTTCGGTATGGGTGATATGCGTGACGCATTTACGATGATGAATGCCGATGAACTGAAAAAAGAAAATGCCACAGAGGGTGAACGTGAAGCGCATGATGCAATGATGGGCGCAATCCATGAGAAGCAACAAGCAGAGGAAAGATACAGCGGAAATGCAGATTTTTGGAACAGAGCAGGTGTAATGACAGGCTATATGCCGTCCTTCATGCTGGATTTCGTATTGACAGGTGGAGGATTTAACGGATTGTCCTCTTTCTCCAAAGGAAGTACCAGACTTGCAACAAAGGTTATAAGCAAAGAAACGGCTGAAAAAATGGCTCAGCAGGGTTTCAAGTCCTATATCAAAGAAAATGGAGCCAAAGGTTTGGGACGGTATGCAACCGACTGGACCATCAAAGCACTCGGTACAACTGCAGATGATTTGCTTGTACGCGCTCCACTTATGGCCAATACAGTACAGGCAGGGAAAACTACTGCTGACATTATTGACCGTAAACTGGGTGATGTGGTTGTTGATGAGAACGGCAACTATGATTTTTCCAACGACAAGACTTGGGGGGATGCCATTTGGCAAAGTGAAGCCAATGCCATCATTGAGAATTATTCGGAAATGTTCGGTGCACATCTTGATCCGGTCTTTACTCTTGGGAATATGAGCAAACTCGCCAAAGTTGTAGGTGCAAAACGTATCGGTACAGTGCTTTCAAAGGCTGACGCAAGTGCGTTGAACGGTATCATGGGACAAACTCATCAGATGTTCAACAAAATGGGTATGAGTGATTATGTCGGTGAGGTTTCGGAAGAATACTATGGACAACTGTGGCGCACCATGCTCAATCTTGATGATGCCTATCAACAGAATCCGGACGGTACACGTACCAATTTGTTTGCCAGTGGCCAATTTCATGGTGACATTTGGGGAGGCATGGCACTCTCTATGGGATTGATGGGCGCAGGAAAACATACTTTGTCTGCTGCAAATTATACTTCCATGAAGCATGGTGTAAATAAAGCGGACGCAAAAGTGAATGAATTACTCGGCAAAGAGGTATGGGAGCCATTAAAGGAGACGCTTGACCTTACTACCAATGAGAATATCGGTGAAGTTGCGGAACTTATTGCCGGTGATAAAGATTTTACCATCAATGAGAAAGCTGCCGTTCTGGATTATATGGAACGCTCGTTGAATTTGCGAGGATTTAACCTTGCTTCTATGGCTCAATCACGTGGCGGCAACCGAAACGAAAGTGTACAACAAGCAAATGACAGTTATCTCGACGGGTATAATATCATTTCTTCGCAGGAGATGAACGATGCAAAGAACATGTATGAGTATCAGCGTGCAAGGGTTGCAGACCTCGTGGATGAGAGCATGTTTGCAATGATTGAAGAAAATCCGATTGCCGCATTAGAGTTTGTGAATGGCAACGAACAATGGAATGATGAAGATAAGGTTTCCGTAATCGATTATATTAATGCCAAGCAGGTGTATAACGGCATGATACAACGTGTACGTGATGATATAGACGGTCGTATCGAGCAGAGCAACTCAATGATAGATGCACGTGTGAACCGTAATACCGGCATGATACAGGGGGCAACGATGAAGCAGGATGAGCGGAAGGTGTATGTAATCAGTGGCAAGCTTGTACCATATGACGATGGTAGCGGTGTGAGCGTAACTGATTCGGACAACAGCATCATCATTCGCGATTCGGAAACCGGCGCACTTGAACAAGTATCACCTGATGCAGTATTGTCTCTTGATGAATCGCAAGACCCTAACGAGCAAAAAGAATTGGCAGAACAAGCCATTGTGGAGCAGTTCGCACGTGAAGCGGCTGATAAGATAGACGGTAAGGTTACATTCAATCCGGGTGATGCCTATACTATTACCGGACAGGATGGTTCACAGATGCAAGTACAGATTATAGCCAACGAGGACGGTATTGTGGATAATGGGGACGGCACAGTTAACGTTTCGGACGGCGTGAACATCTTCCCGTTGGCAAAAGAAACCATACAGCAACAGGCTGATGCGGCAAATTTGGCACGTGTGGCGCAGTTCGAGCAGCAGAGAACCATTGAGAATGCCGAACGGAAACAGGAGATGCAAGAGGCTGAAAGACCACAATACGCCCTCAATGACATTGTTTCGCTTACCGATGAGAACGGCGTTACCGTCCGTGGCAATATCACAGCAGATGCTGATGCGGACGGCAAGTATGAGGTATTTACCGAAGCCCCTATCAACGGCAAGCGTGTGAACCTGTTTACCCGTGATGAACTTGACAATATGTTGTTGGAGCATAACGGAGTAGCGTTTGAACGCCCTGTCGAGAATGAGAGCAACAATGGTGCGGAAAATATTCCCGAAAATGATAACAATGCCCCTCAAAATATTCCTGCCATGCAGAGAATACCAAAGGATGAGCAGGGAAATCCACTATATGAGCAGGCCGACAGCGACACAGCTTGGGATGCCATTGTGGAGCAGACTGAGGGTGATGAGGATATGGCACAGACCGTAGTCGATGGAATGGTTGCCGACAAGGAAGAAGCCTTGAAGAAGTTGGAGAAAGCCAAATCGAAAGGTGGCAACTCCATTGCCGAAAAGATTGCTTCCGAGAAAGAACGCAAAGCGGCGATTGATGCAGCCAAACAGGAATTGCTCGTTTGGCAGAAGATAGCCGGTACCGCCAAACGCAGAAAAATGGAAGCGGATGATGAACGCAGACGTATTGCCGATGAAGCAGCCGCATTGCGAAAGGCAGAAGAAGAAAAGTTACGTGCCGAACGTGAGGAAGCGGAACGCATCGAGCGTGAAGCCCTGAACGGAGTGCCGGACATGGTGGACGACAAGCCGCAGGATGCACGGGCAAGAGGTTACAGACGCATGAACGGTCATAAGATAGACAGACAAGAGCCTGTACAGGCATTGCAGGGAAAGGAGGTATCCGTAAAATTCAGTGATGATGCCATTGTAGGTGGTCGTGTAGCCGTGATTGATGTAAACTTGTTGCAACCGAGCCATATTCAAGGCGTGCGCAACCCTCTGCACTTTATTGACGAAGCGCAGCCAAAAGAACGGAATGACGAGGCAAGTGTATTGTCTGCACGAAAGATTGCCGGAAACATACGCCCCGAAGAAATCACATCTTCTGTTACCGCCTATACAGGCGCACCTACCGTGAACGCACGGGGCGAAGCCATACAGGGCAATAACCGAAGTGACGCACTTCGTATCATGTGGGAGAACCATCCGGAACAGGCGGCTCTTTACAAGCAGTATCTGAAAGACCATGCGGAAGAATTTGGATTACAAGCAGAAGACATTGAGGCTATGGAGCATCCTGTCCTTGTGAACATGGTTGATGTGGACGATGCAGAGGCTATCCGTCTTGGCCAGTATGTGGCACAGGACACAGAAAGTGGAGGTGTTGAACGCATCAAACCTAAAAACGCCTTGCAGCGCATGGGAGCCGAAATGCGTTCGTTTGCCAACTTGCTGCTTAGGACTTCGGATGATGAAATGTCATTTGCCGGACTTGTGGATTCCAATGGTGCTAATGTTTTGAAATGGATGAGCCAAAGAGGTTTCATTACTCCCACACAATACAAGAGTGCGTTTGACAGCAAGGGTAACTTGACTCCCGAATCCAAGAATGATTTGCGTGGTATCATGTATCAAAGCATATTCAAGGACGGTAGTACACGGTTGGAGGAAATGTTCAACGTATTACCGGTAAAAGCACAAAAAGCTATTCTTGCCACTGCTTTTCGTGATTATGATAGTCCGAACAGTGAACGAATGGTAGATGAGATACAGAATTCCGTTCGTGCTTACTATGCTTTGTCCCAAGATAAAATGTTTGCAGAGGCAAAGAACTTCAAGGAAGCACGTACTGCCGTAGAAAGTTGGAAACGCCAGTATCAAATGGATGATGTCACTGGGGAAAGTTATCTCCCTGCTGATAATTTCAGTAACTTTGTCCTGCATTTGGCCGCAATGTATAAAGGTGAAAGCCAAAGCTTCATTCAAAATACATTCGGCAAGATTTATGACCTTATACAAGGTACACAGGAAGAAACTCTGTTCGAACAACCGGACAATACCCCTCGGACGCTCGTACAGGCTATTAAAGAAACATTTAATTTAGATTACAATGGACAACAACGAAGCAATGTATTGGTTGGCGATACTGCAACAAGCCAACGAGGGCAGCAAGGAAGCAATGGAACTCTTGCGCCAAGAGAACGAGTTGAGAACAGAAATGGGACAACTGATGATACAGGAAGAACTGAAAGCATTGGTGGACAAAGCGAAATAGAATCTTCTTTATCACAAGAAGAAATGCTGTTTTCTGATGATACTGACAATCAACTTAGTGCAAAAATAGCAAGACGTATTGAAGTTCAAGAAGATGATTGGATTGAAAGCGGAAAGTATGGCGATACTTATAAACAGACAATTATTGTTGATGGTACTCATAAAGTTATAAAAGTTGATGCACCTGATACGAAAGGTAATTATATAGGTAGCGCTTATGAGTATGACGGTCAAACATTCGGAGATTTATTGGATGTTCTTAATTATATTGATGCATCTTTGTCTTTAGCCAATGCTGTTGCAGTGGCAGAGAAAGAAACCGATACTACTCCTACGGAGAAACAGAAAGAAGCAGGCAATTATAAGAAAGGTCATGTGCAGGTTGGTACATTCAATATCACCATTGAGAACCCGAAAGGATCCGTTCGTAGTGGAATAGACACAGAGGGCAACAAGTGGGAAACGATCATGCAGAACACCTACGGCTATATTCGTGGCACGGAGGGCGTGGATGGAGACCACATAGACGTGTTCCTCTCTGACGATATTGACGGGTGGAACGGACGCAGGGTGTTCGTGGTGGACCAGTATAATGAGGATGGCAGCTTTGATGAGCATAAGGTAATGCTTGGTTTCAATGAGACTGACGATGCCGAGGCAGCTTACTTCGCGAATTATGACAGCGACTGGGCAAATAATCACAAGACAGTGGTAACTGCCGTAAACTTGGAGGATTTCAAGAAGTGGATAGATAGTAGCCACCGTAAGACTAAAGCGTTTGCTGAATACAAATCAGTCAAAAGTGTTGAGGAACAGAGTTCAAGTACACAAGTCGACAGACTTTCTGAAATCAAATCACGCATTGAAGAACTGCACAAGGAACAAGAAGCCGCACATGGTCAGAGTGATATATTTGAGGAAGCCCGCATTATTTCCGAAATAAACGACCTCTTTACTGAACAGCGGAAATTGGAACAAAACAATTCCAATGAAGAAACGACAACACCGACTGATGCTGCATACACCATTACTCAGGCACAATATACCACCAAAAGGGGTAAGGTGTTGGATATGCACCTTGTGAAGTTCAATAATAAATTAAGAGATACTGTTCGGAAGCACACCACAATGTTTGCCAAACAACTGAAAGGCTGGTGGGACAAGGAAAAGCAAGGCTTCATGATGCGGAGCAAGGAAGATGCTGAACGCTTGGCAGAATATGCAACCGATGCACAATCACAACCACCTTTGTCTTTGTCTGATTTGTCAGAAGTAAATGACGGCAATGTGCAGTTTTCAGAACCTCAACAACAGAAAGCCACGAAGCAGGAGGAAAAGCAGGAATATACTCCTATATGGCAATACTCTGTTTTTGTTGATAAAGAAACAGGGGAAACTACATTAAGTCGTGATGATGTGAGCGGTCCCATACCTATTGGTGATGCACGTTTTCGTCAGACAACCAACAGCCCAGAGGAAATGTTAGACATTCTTCGCAATCCTCAGAACGGTATGCAAGAAGTTTTGGATGCAGTTGGCATTTCGCTCGAAAATAAAATTAAGACCCGAGAACTTGATCGCAAGGCAAAGGATGAAATTCGTGACAAAAGGACAGATTTCGTTGTTGACAAGGAAATGGATAACAGATATTCTGTTCGTACTTTGATGAAGATGATTGATGCGGAAAAACAGGCTGTGATGGATTTAGGAGAGAAGCGTGGTGGAGACGTTTATCATGAAGGAAATATTATTTTCCTGACTAAAGATAGTGCAGATAAGTTTGCTAATGAAGTCCGAACTCTTATCAACGATATGCGGAGTGAGCAACAACAAGACAATTCGCAGAAAAAGACTGAAGCGAGTGGTAACCGTCTTGTTACTGATGAGCGTTATGCAGAACTTCGTGAGCGTATGCGTAAGAAGTTGCTCGGTCAAATGAATATAGGTATAGACCCTGAGATTCTTGCCATTGGAACAGAGATGGCTGTTTACCATTTGGAGAAAGGTTCACGTAAGTTTGCCGAGTATGCAACGGCCATGATTGCAGACTTGGGCGATGCCATACGCCCTTACCTTAAAGCATTTTACAATGGTGCGAGAGATTTGCCGGAGGTGGCAGAGAACGGACTGGATGCAGACATGACTCCATACGATGAGGTACAACAATTCGATGTGGCGAATTTCGATAAGAAAAGTATTGATGCGCTTGCTACCGCCGAAACCGTAACAAGAGAGACCGAGGTGGAGCAAGAGGCAGAGATTGCACAGGAACGCATCAAAAAAAGTCGCCCTGCACGTAAGAAGAATGAGAAAAAAGCAGTAAATTCACAGCAGTCAAATGAACTGGGCTTGTTTGACGATCTGATTGATAACAATAAAAACAACGAACATGGATTACAGAGAACTGATGCAGAACGCTCCGAAGGATTGTCAGCCAACGGTAATCGACACGGACAAGGATTATCAAGAGGCACTGAAACAGGTAGCGAAAGCGAACAACAAGCAGGTAGAGGAACTGACAACGAAGGAGAAAGAACAAGCGATGCAGTCAATAGGATTGTGCGACCTCGACTTTCAGATGCCATAACTGAGAAGAAGAATACCCATAACAACCATTCGGAACGTGGTAAAGACCACGCTCCGACATCAGTAGATGCCCGTATCGAAGCCAATATCAAGGCTATCGAACTGGCAAAACAGTTGCTTGAAAGCGGCGAACGGGCTACAGAAAAACAGATGCAGACTCTTCGCAAGTTCAGTGGCTGGGGTGGCTTGGGCAAGGCTTTCAACGAAGGTACATCGTATGCTCCTAATCCCATTGCAAAGAAGCTCCGTGAGTTGCTTGGTGAAAAGGCATATCAAGAGGCCGTAATGAGTGCAAATAGTGCCTATTACACTCCGGCATACGTTGTGGATACGCTTTGGGACATTGCCGAACAAATGGGCTTCAATGGTGGAAACATTCTTGAAGGTTCTGCCGGTATCGGCAATATCTTGGGACAGATGCCTACAAACATCAGTGAGCGTAGTGACATCCATGCCATAGAGATTGACGGAACTTCGGGAGGCATCCTCTCGCTCCTCTATCCTGATGCCAAAGTGGAAATACAGGGCTTCGAGCAGACACGCATACCGAATGGCAGCGTGGATTTGGCTATTACCAATGTTCCGTTCGTTACAGGACTCCGTGTGAACGATACCACCGGCGATAAAGACCTGTCGAAGAAATTCCACAACATACATGATTTCTGTATAGCAAAGAATGTGCGCAAACTGCGTGAGGGCGGTTTGGGTATCTTCATCACATCCAACGGCACGCTTGACAACAGCAAGAAGCTCCGTGATTGGATTGTGAACGAGGGAGGTGCAGATTTCGTGGGTGCTTTCCGTATGCACAACAAGACTTTCGGAGGCGCCGGGGTAACCTCCGACATCGTTGTTATCCGCAAGCGTGTGAACGGGCAGAAGTCAGTCCACGCCATTGATGTAAGCGATGTGAGCGGAGAGCGCATGGCAGAATATGACACCGGGGAAACACGCAAGGTCAAAGGCAAGGAAACGCCGGTCATCAAACAGCTTTCGATGGACTACAACCGCTATTTCATTGAACACCCTGAAAACATGGCAGGTGAAATGCATTTTGCATTTGAGAAAGGTGACACTTTCCGCCCGACAAGCAAAGGCTTATACCCTAAACAGGATAAGAAGCAGGAAGAAATGTTGGCTGAATTTGTCCGTTCGTTCCGTGCGGAGGAATTTGGTGAGCGTAACACAGAAGTTATCACTGATGTAATGCCAGGCAAGAAGATTGGCGAAGTGTTTGTTAAAGACGGAAAGCTGTACATCAACTCGACAGCAAGCGCACAACCCCTCGAAGTAAATGCTAATAAGGTAAAGGGGCATACGAAAGTGGAATGTTTCGAGGCGTACACCGCTATCAAGAAAGCCCTTGCAGAAGTCCTTTCCTATCAGACCGAGAATGAAAGCGATGAGGGGCTGAAACCCTTGCTTGACAAACTCAACAAGGCATACGATGATTTTGTCAGCACATACGGACACTTCAACAAGAACACCGCCATTGCGTTTCTCCGCAATGATGTGGACTATGCCAATGTATTCGCTCTTGAAAAGTTTGAGGAAACGGCAGATGAAAAAGGAAACCGGATACAGAAATTTGAAAAGACCGATGTATTCAGCAAACGTGTCGTTGAAAAAGATAAAGAACCCACCCCGGCCAATGTCAAGGACGGTATCATTGCAAGTATCTTCAAATTCGGTCGTGTGGACATACCATATATCGCCGAACAACTTGGCACAGGCATCGAAGATGTGAAGAAAGAAATCATCGAGAGCGGCTACGGTTTCGAGGACCCAGTAAGCCGACAGATGGAAGCATCGTATCAGTATTTGAGTGGAAATATCCGTGAAAAACTGCGTCAGGCAGAGGAAAACAACGAGAATGGGGAATTTGACCGCAACATCAAGGCATTGCAGGAAGTCATGCCAATGGAAATCCCCGCACATCTGATAGACTTTACCCTCGGCAGTTCTTGGATTGACCCGAAATTGTATGAAGATTTCGTAAAGGAACGAACGGAGGTAAATGTCCGGTTTACAGCAGTAGGCGGTACTTGGTTTATGAAAGAACCATACTTTACCAACTACGAAAAGAACCGTGCCATGGGCGTGACCAGTGAAATGCTCGGCAGAACCATTATGGGGCACACTCTCATAGAAGCTGCCATTCAGAACAGAAGCATTACAGTTTCCACCACCAAGAAACATTATGACGGCACAACAGAAACAATAACCGACAAGGAGGCTACACAAGCTTGTGCTGCCAAGATTGATGAAATCCGTCAGGACTTCAAGGACTGGGCAAGGCAGAAGATGCAGAGCGACCCGGAAATGTCGGAACGTATGGAACGTATCTATAACGATATGTTCAACAACTTTGTGCCTATGAGCATACCGGACGAGTTTGTGCCGGAGTATTTTGGAGGTGCTTCACATAAATTCAAGATGCGTCCTCATCAAGGCAGAGCCATCGTGAGAGGCACACAGCAACCGTTGTTGCTTGCCCATGAGGTAGGAACAGGAAAAACCTTTACCCTTATTTCCACAGCAATGGAAATGCGCCGTTTAGGTACTGCCCGCAAACCGATGATTGTTATACAGAATGCCACGGTAGGTCAATTTGTTGCAAGTGCAAAGGAACTGTACCCGAATGCCAAGATACTGACACTCGAAGAGGCAGACCGTAGCGCAGATGGTAGAAAGAACTTCTATGCCAAGATACGCTACAACGACTGGGACATGATTGTCGTTCCGCAATCAACCTTTGAATTTATTCCCGACAGCGAGGAAAGGGAAATGGCTTTCGTGCAGGACAAGATTGAGGAGAAGATGCTCATTCTTGAACAGATGAAAGAGGAAGACCCGGACGGAAAGAACATGATTACCCGGCAAGCCGAACGTGAAATCGAATTGTTGGAGGAACAGCTTGCCGGACTTGCAGACAATGCTTCAAAGAAACGCACCGCCAACGATGAGAAAAAACGTGCCGTAGCCTTGCAGAATGCAGAAGTCAAGGCAATGGAAATGCTTGACCGCCGTACTGACGATGTGGAGAACTTTGACGACATGGGCATTGATGCCCTGCTTGTGGATGAAGCCCACGAATACAAGCACCTTGGATTTGCCACTGCCATGCAGCGTGGAGTGAAAGGTGTGGACCCGTCATACAGCAAAAAATCACAAGGCGTATTCTTGAAAACACAGGCTGTTTTAGAAAAGAACAACGGACGAAACGTAATCTTTGCCACAGGTACGCCTATCAGCAATACCGCTGCAGAGATTTGGACGTTCATGCGCTATCTCATGCCTGCCGATACAATGAAAGAATACGGTATCTATTACTTTGATGACTTTGTACGCAACTTCGGTAACATTCAGCAAATGTTGGAATTCACCACAAGCGGAAAGTTCAAGGAGAACAATCGCTTTGCCGGATACGTGAACCTGCCCGAACTGGTGCGTATATGGTCTGGAGTGTCCGATACTGTCCTTACCAAAGAAGCCGGTGGCGTAAAGGACAAAATACCTGAAATGGAGGGAGGAAAGGCACAAGACCTCTATCTGCCACAGACACGTGCATTGCGTAGTATCATGAAGTTCGTAAAGAGCGAACTTGAACATTATGAGCAGATGAGCGGCAAAGAGAAGAAAGAGAACAGTCATATTCCGCTCACGATGTATGGTATTGCCAAAGCTGCTGCCGTGGATGCCCGATTGGTGCAGTCAGATGCAGAGGACGACCAAAACAGCAAGACCAATGAAGCCGTGCGCCAAACTTTGCGCTCACTGAAAGAAACAGCCGACTACAAAGGTACGGTTGCCATTTTTGCCGACAATTATCAAAATAAGCAGAGCGGATTCAATCTTTATGATGACATCAGAAATAAACTGATTGCAGAGGGTGTTCCTGCTGATGAGATTGTAGTAATGAGGTCGGGAATGACCGTCAAGAAGAAACTTGAAATCTTTGAAAAGGTAAATCGTGGTGAAGTTCGCGTGATTCTCGGTTCTACCTTTACGCTCGGTACGGGCGTGAACATTCAGGAACGACTGCACACGCTGATACATTTGGATGCACCCAACCGTCCTATGGACTATACCCAGCGCAACGGACGCATTTTGCGACAGGGAAATTTGCATAAGGACATGAACAAGCCTGTACGCATCTTGCGTTTCGGAGTTGAGGACAGTTTGGATGTTACCGCCTACCAACGATTGAAAACAAAGGGAGCGATTGCCGACAGTATCATGAACGGCAAGCAGATGATGAACAACAGCATGACCAACCGTGTGCTTGAAGAGGAAGAAGATGTGTTTGGCGATACCGTTGCGCAGCTCTCCGGCAGTGAGTATGCCATGCTGAAAAACAATGCGGAAAAGAACGTGCGTAAATATGCAAGCCGCAAAAAGCAATGGGAAACAGACCAAACCTATATCCATAATGCCAAGCCAAGACTGAAAGCCTTTATCAAGGATGCGGAAAAGCGCATTGAGGACAACGGCAGGTGCTTGGAGGCTGTACGCTCGTCATTCCCCGATGGACAATTCAAGGAGATTGTAACCGGGAAACATCGCTTTACTTCTGTTGATACAATGGATGATTTTTTCAAGGAACACAACAAGAGTGTCCTTGCCGAAATGAAGCAGATGAAAGACGGTGAGATTTCAGGAGAACAGAAACGGGAACTGATTATACAGATAGGCGATTTTTCATTTGTGGTCACAACAAAACTGACAAGGAAAACCATGAGTGACGGTGCAACACTTTTCAATGATGTTGAGCGTAGAATGACCTACTCTTGTCTTGAACTCGGCATTGAAGATGTGCCGGTACGCCAAAACCTGCTTCGCAATGCCGTTGAGGATATTACAGACAATGTGATTACAGGAAAGGATTTTGCAGAGAGATTGAGTGCCGGAGAGCGAAGCAAAAAACATAATGAAGCCGAATTGAAAGAACTCCTGTCAAGAGAGGGCAAGCCATTCGAGTATGAAGAAGAATTGGCACAGGCGAAAGCACAGTTAGAGGAATATGCCGAACTGATGAAGAAAGAGTTGGAGGAAAAGGAAGCCAAATACGCTGAAATGGATGCAAGCGTGGAAACGGCAAATAATATTTCCGCCTCGGAAGAAGATGATGAATTAAAACGCGAAGGTGGTGGTGCCTACACCGATGATGAAGTCAGTTATGAGAATGACCCAGTAGCAAAACTGCTCGGTCAGTCAAGAAGAACGGCAAAGCAACGGAGGGAATTTGCACAGCGCGAACGCCAAAGAATGGCAGAACGTGTGGAAATCCTTGCCGAGAAGCTGCATCTTGACAATGTGGAGATTGTTACTGATGCTTCCGTCTTGGATGGAAAGAAACAGCGTGCAAAAGGCTTCTATTCGAAGAGTACAGGGAAGATAACCATTGTCATTCCCAACCATACAAGTGCGTTTGATGTTGAGCAGACGCTGCTACATGAGGCTGTGGCGCACTATGGTTTGCGCCAGTTGTTCGGAGAACATTTTGACACATTCCTTGATAATGTATTCAACAATGCCGATGAGAACATACGCAAACGCATTGTAGATATGGCTGCAAAAAACGGTTGGAATTTCCGAAAGGCTACCGAAGAATATCTTGCTTCGCTTGCCGAACAAACAGAATTTGAAAACATCAATGCAAGCTGGTGGCGGCAGATAAAGGATTTCTTCCTGAATATGCTCCATAAGATAGGCTTCGATGATTTCAGAGGGGTTACTCTGACAGACAACGAACTGCGCTACATATTGTGGAGAAGCTATGAGAACCTTGCCGAGCCGGGCAGATACAGGAGCATCTTGGGTGAAGCTGCTGATGTGGCAAAACAATACGAGTTGGGGGTTGGTAACTATTCGGATACCAACCGCAACCCGAATTTTGCAGCAGATAGCAATGATGAGCTCTATCGTGACGGCAGCCCCGAAATGCACGAAAGAGAGTTGGCACGAGACCGCTACGAAAGACGTGTTAAGACAGGAATGTTCCAATCACAGGAAGCATTGCAGGATAGTATGCTCGGACTTAAAGAAGCTATGCAGGCTATCCTTGGCCAAGGAACAAACATTGAGGATGTGGACGGATTTGAAAACGCATACTTGGGCGAAAATCGTCTGTCGAGCGTGAACAAAGCCGAAGCCGATGCATTTGCACACACCCTGTTCAAGCCCATGCTTGATGAAGTTGCCAAACTCGCCCGGACTGAGGCAGAGCGTGAGGAATTGACCGATTACATGATGGCGAAACACGGACTTGAACGCAATACATATATGCGTAATGAAGCAATCAATAATGGGGCAACCAATGCAGACCAAACCGACTATGCCGGACTTACAGCCCTTACAGGTATGGATAATGTTACCGATGCTGAAACGGAAGCACAGATAATGGTTAACGATTACGAACAGGCACATGACACTGCCGACCTTTGGAAAAAAGTCAATGCTGTGAGCAAAGCAATACTTTCAAAGTCATACGAATGTGGCATGATGAGCAAAGCGACCTTTGACAAGATTTCAGATATGTATGATTTTTATATTCCGTTACGTGGTTTTGATGAAAAGACCAGTACTGAAGCATACGCATATCTGACGCACAAGCAAAGTGCATTCAATGCTCCTATCAAGAAAGCGGAAGGACGAAGGTCGAAAGCGGATGACCCTTTTGCCAACCTGCAATCAATGGCAGAAGGTGCTATCATGCAGGGCAACCGGAACAAATTGGTAAAACAGCGTTTCCTTAATTTCGCACTTAACCATCCGAGCGACCTTGTCAGTGTGAGCGACATTTGGGTAGAATACGATACGGTGACCAACGAATGGAAGCCTGTGTTTCCTGACAACATAGACAGTACAGACACCCCCGAAGAAGTAGAACGGAAGATGCTGGACTTTGAAACAAAGATGAAATCGCTGGCACAGCAATACCCTGACCGATACAAGCATGGAAAAGATACCGTGAATATTCCTTACCGTATTGTGGAAAGCAGGGATATGAGGCAGCACCAAATTATTGTGAAGCGTGGCGGCAGGGACTATGTGATTACCATTAACGGCAATCCCCGTGCGGCACAGGCATTGAACGGACAGACAAATCCCGATAACGACATGTCGGGGGCAATCGGGGCTATTCTCCGTGCAGGAGAAAATATCAACCGACAGTTGAGTGCGTTCTATACTACACGAAACCCGGACTTCATCGTGTCGAACTTTATGCGAGATATGTTATACACCAATACCATGACCTGGATAAGGGAAAGCCCGAACTACGCACTGCGTTTTCATCGCAATTATATGTATGCCAACCCTGTAAGAATAAAGCAACTCTTGGCAAAACACCGCAAAGGGACACTTGACATGGGCAACAAGACGGAAGCGATGTTTCATCAGTTCATGATGAACGGAGGAGAAACAGGCTACGCCAATATCCGTGACATTGAACAGCATAAAAACGACATACGCAGGGAACTGAAAAAATCGAGCGGCAAGATTCCTGTAAAAAAAGCATGGGACTTGTTGGGCGAACGTTTCGATGAGTACAACCGAGCCGTTGAGAACTGCGCCCGTTTTGCCGCTTTCATGACATCACGTGAAATGGGCAGGAGCATTGACAGGTCCATTTATGATGCAAAGGAAATAAGCGTGAACTTCAACAAGAAAGGCAGCGGAGCAAAATTCTATGACAGTACAGGGCAGACAAAGGCAGGTAACGCCAGTGCATTGGTATCTGGGCTTGGTCGTAGCGGTTATGTATTTTGGAATGCCGCCATTCAAGGTACGACAAACTTTGGGCGACAGGTGAAACGCCATCCAGCCAAATCCTTTACAGGCATTGCGGCGATGTTCCTTCTTGGTGCCATTGTTGCCTACTTGGGTGGCGATGATGATGACGATGATGACAAGAACGCATACTACAATCTTCCCGAATATGTAAGGCGCAGCAATATTCTTTTCCGTGCAGGAAACAGTTGGGTATCCATTCCTCTTCCGGTAGAATACAGGGCAGTTTACGGCATGGGCGAACTGATGATTTCCATCCTTAATGGGAAGGAACATCTAACAGGTGGCGAAATAGCCGAATCCATAACAGGACAGGTTACACAAATATTGCCGATTGACCTCTTGGAGGGCGGAGGCGGACTGAACGCTTTTGTGCCGAGTGCCTATAAACCCCTGTGGGAAGCCTACGTTGCGGAAAAGAGCTGGACGGGTATGCCTTTGTACAAGGACACCCCTTGGAATAAGGATATGCCCGAATGGACAAAAGCATACAAGAGTGCCAACAAATACATTGTCGGGCTTGCAAATGTCATGAACGAAGCTACTGGCGGTGATTCTTACACAAAAGGTGCTATCGACTTCAATCCTGCCAAGATTGAATATATGCTGAACGGTTATTTCGGTGGCGTGTTCGGAACAATCGACAAGTTGAGCAAGACAGTAGAAACCGTTACAGGCAACCGTGAGTATGACCCTCGTAGCTTCTTGTTGGCAAACAGACTGGTCAAAGCCGGGGACGAACGCACCGAGTACAGGGCTGTGAACAATGAGTATTTCCGATTGAAAGAGGAGCATGACCGATTGAAATCCCGATTAAAGCACTATGAGGAAGATACCGACAACGACATATTTGACTATGCGGAAAAGATTGATTTCCTTTACAATTCACCCGAATACGAGCGGTATGAAATTTTTGAGGATTATCGTAGGGATATTGACGACCTCTATAATGAACTGAATGACACAGTTGATGATGAGGAACGTAAGAATATTGAGGCTGAATTGAATGAACTCAAAAAGGAAATGATAGAAGAAATGAACAAAACCCGTAAATAGTTAAACATAGGATGATTGCCCGGAGCAGTATATTTGTTCCGCGCAATCATTAAAATGATAAAAATATGCATATAAATAAAAGCGAAAGAAAATTGCTGCCAATGAGCCGTATAGCTCCGGGAAGAAATGATGCCGCCGAGATAGATACTGTTGTTTCTGCAAAACGTTATGGTGACCGCAGGGCATTTGACATTCTTATGGAAGCACAATACTATTGGAGCCAGATGGACGACTTTCGGAAAGACCGGGAGCGAAACAAACGCTATACCTATGGTTTCCAATGGGACGATATGATTTGTGTGGACGGAAAATCCATGAGCGAGGAAGAATACATTAAAAGTCAAGGCAACGTGCCTTTGAAAAACAACCTTATCCGTAGGCTTGTGCGAAGCGTGCTTGGCGTGTATCGAAGCCAAAGTAAAGAACCGACCTGTACCGCACGTGATCGGGATGAACAGAAACTTGGTGAAACGATGAGTACGATACTTCAATGCAACATGCAGCTTAACCGAATGAACGATGTATATGCCCGAACTATGGAAGAGTTCCTGATAAGCGGTTTTATCGTTCACCGTAAATCGTACGGTTGGCGTAATGGAAAAGAGGATTGTTGGACGGACTATGTGCAACCCAATAATTTCTTTATCGACAACAACATGAGAGATTTCAGAGGTTGGGATGTTTCCGTGCTTGGAGAAGTTCACGACATTTCTTTCGGACAGTTGTGTGAACAGTTCGCATCAAGTCCGCAGGAATACAGACAATTGCGTGACATTTACAAGTGGGCGGCAAGGAAAGATTACATAGCCACATACGCGGAGCGTTTCGGGTATAGCCGCTTGGAAAACTACGATTTTCTATTCACAAGCGAACCAGGACGATGCCGTGTGATAGAGATATGGCGCAAGGAGCAAAAACCGAGATACCGTTGCCATGACTACCAAAACGGCGATATTTTCAAAATAGACGAAGAAGATTACGCACAAGTGGTGCTTACTGAAAATGAAGAACGTATGCGTATGGCCAAGGAAGCCGGTATGCCGGAAGATGAGGTTCCGTTGATAAAAGCTACTTGGTTTGTGGACGATTATTGGTATTTCTATTACCTTTCTCCTTTTGGCGACATATTGAGGGAGGGGGAAACGCCTTACGAGCATGGAAGCCATCCATATGTTTTCAAGGCATATCCGTTCATTGATGGTGAAATCCATTCATTCGTTGCTGATGTAATCGACCAACAGCGATATACCAACCGATTGATAACCCTCTATGACTGGATAATGCGGGCGAGTGCCAAAGGCGTGCTGATGATGCCCGAAGATTGCTTGCCTGATGGTGTGAGCATTGACGATATTGCAGAGAGCTGGACAGAATTTAACGGTGTCATCGTATACAAGCCGAGCAAAAGCGGAAAAGTGCCGGAACAGGTGGCCAATAATTCCACAAATATAGGCATTGCGGAACTGCTTAATATGCAACTCAAATTTTTTGAAGATATATCGGGAGTTACGGGCGCATTACAAGGAAAGCCCGGGTATTCCGGTGAAAGTGCATCGCACTATAACCAACAGACAGAAAACGCCACGAAGTCATTGCTCGACCTGCTTGAATGCTTCAGTTGTTTTGTAGTGGACGGAGCATATAAGGATGTGAAGAATATGCAGCAGTTTTATGATAGCAAACGTGTTTTCAATATTGCAGGTAAGAGTGGTGCACAAATCGAATATGACCCGAAGAAAATACGTGATGTAGAATTTGATTTAAGCATTACCGAAAGCACTTCAACACCGGCATACAGGCATCTTGCTAACGATATGCTTATGCAGTTGTACCAGTCTCAGGCAATCAGTGTAGAGCAGCTGCTTGAGCATGGAGATTTCCCGTTTGCAGATGAATTGTTGCAAAGTATCAAATCACAGAAGGAACAGTTGGAGCAGGGCAAAGTGCCCGACGGTCTTTCTCCCGAACTGATGGCGCAAGCGCAGCAAGGAGCGAATATGCAGGCCGTGAACAAACTGAACAATGCAATGAGGTAATAATTTTAATTTAACGACATCATGGAACAGAAAACTATTTGTATAGACTTTGACGGTGTCATACATGACTACAGCAAAGGTTGGCAGGGTGAAGATGTATTCGGGCAGATAATACCGAACGCAGATACAGGTACAGCCACCCTAAAGAAAAACGGGTGGACTATCATCATATTTACGACACGCAAGAAAACTGAAAAATTAGAAAAGTGGTTGGAAGAAAACAATATTTCATACGACCATATAAACGAGAACCCGAATCAACCTGAACATGCAAGCGGAAAAATCATAGCCGATGTGTACCTTGATGACCGGGGTATCTGTTTCAGAGGACGGTGGGATTCATGGCTTATGAGAGATATTATAGAGTTTGAGCCTTGGCAGGAACAACAAAAGAGAGAAATAGAGCAACTTGCGACATATGGCCAAACCGAAGATGATATTTGGTCAAGAGGCAACGAGAAAAGAATCAAACAAGCCCATGTTTAGCGGATAAAGTATGAGGGTGTATCAACTGAAGATATTTGGCACACCCTCATGTCTAATTATTATTATTCTTTGGACAGTTGGAATTTCTCTATCCAGACATCTTCCTCTCCATTGTCGAAATCAACAACACAGGCTTCATTCGGAATATCCAATTCCTTGACCGTACCAATGACACCATTATCGTTGCATATTACCCGGTCCCCAACTTTGAACTTATTGATATTGTCAAGTGCGAGCGGGTCGTTGGTCAGTGTGGCTATACCGTCAATGTTTCCGTACTTTCCCATTCTCTTTGGTATTTGAAAATGAATCAAGCCATGAGAAATACTGTTTTCGTTTCAATGCAATAACAGCAGAAGGAAGCATAGCTGAACCGTTTCCATAAGTCGTGCAGTAGAAGCATTCGCGTTCAAGGTCGCCCACAAACGTATTATGATTGATGTAGCCTTTCTGTTTCAACTTACGGAAATTCTTTCTATCCATAATGATAAGTTGACCTTTTTTCCCACCGGCAGGCATAACGTAGTAACGTTCTCCAGTTTCTTTGTGTTTTTCGTCTGCCTGTCTGACTGCTTCACGTAAACGAAGCGAAGCTCTGATTTTTCTGAAAATGTTCATTGTTCCTTGTTTTTATAGTTAAACTTATATTGTAGCTGCTGAAACAGCTTTTTTCTTTTTGATAACAAATCGTCCGATACGAAGCACAATCTTTGGAATTTCCATTTCAAAGAAACATATATGCAAGCCTATGGCTCTTGTCATTAGCAAGTCATCATGTTTACCGGTAATCGCTCCGAAAGCTCCGTTCGGTTTTTTCTCGTAACACAAATATTCGTCCAGGCAACGTTCGTCACGTTCTGTGTATAAATTCTCACGAATAACCTTGACTAAGGTTGATATAATCATTGGTTTGGTTGAGACATTGGTATGGAAGCCGTATTTGGTAGGCAATCCCTCGCGTACGGCTTCTTCGGACTGACCACGTGCATAGAGATTAGGGTAAATCTCTTTGATTTGATTAAGGATGAACTGTGACTGGTCGCCATCTACCTGCCGCTCCTTGTCATGCGTTTCCAAGGTGTTGCTTTCTATCACCAAGAGTGAATTGTCATAAAAAGCCGCTATTTGTGCCGCTTTCCACGCAAGCTGGTCGATGTCGCAATGTCCGTACCATTGTGCCACTACGACAGGCTTGCCACCATCAATCATAAACAGACGGTCAAGCACAAGAACAACAGAGAAGTCTGCTTTATTGGAGCGTCCACCCACATCGACAATCGTGAGGTAACGATTTGTAACAACTTCCTTTTCATCTGTTTCCGGCAACTCCCAAATATGCAACAATCCCTGTTTGTCTTTCACAAAACGCAAGTTCTGCAAAGCGTTCTTGCCCTCATCCGCATCGGCACAGACTTCACCGACATATTTAGGTTTCTTGCAGGTCTTACGCATTGCATCGACCTTGTATTTGTCGAACACACGTGCTCCCGAATGTACGAAGGCTTCCACATCATCAGACGGAAATTCGGCAGCCATCTGCCCATGGTCATTGTACTTCCTGCGTTCGGCTATGTACCAATGGATAGCTTCGAGCGTAGCACCTTTTTCCCACAGCGACCAAAGATACTTACCGCATTCCTCACGTTCGGAATCTGTATTTTCATTGTCCCGATTCTGATAAAGCCATTCTGCAAAATCCCATTTTTCTTTGTCCGAATCAAAAGCGAGTGTATATTGCTCGATGTCGAACCATGAAACGAACATTGCCTCGAACTGGGATTTCCCTTCTTTTGCGGCAGTATATTCGCGATGAAAGAAGTTCCCGGTGCCATTTGCTGTGCTTTCATAAACAATCATGGTGTAGGGCTTGAGGAGAATACCCGAACAGGCGGAGCGCACAATGTCTTCCGGTTTCTTTCCCTCCGTAGCCTTCCATATTCCCACTTCGGAGAGATGTACAAGATTGTAATCACCGCCACGACACGAATCCGGGCGTTCAGCCGTACCAATCTTGATTTTGCAGTTACGCTGCGGAATACGCGATATACTTCCCGATTTTCCCACTCCTACAATCTTCGGCTCGTTCTCATTGTAGGCTTCATCAATTTTATAGAGCATTTCGACAGGATAACTTTTAATCATCCGGTCGAACATATCCTTGATTTCATCGGAGCCTGCGCCCTGATGTGCAATGATAAGTGAGTTTAAGCCGGTTTTGTGAAGCAGCTGCAACCATGCCATATAAAGCTGTGAAGTGGTGGAACCACCCCATTGCCGTGCTTTAAGCAGGATGATGCGTATCGGTTTCCCTGCAATACGCAATTTCTCAAGCCGATCCACAAAACGCCGTTGAGGTCTTGTCAGACGAAACAGGACATCCTCACCGCCGCCTTTGGCCTTGATATAGACAAATGTTGCCGCCCAAAACGGAAAATCCTCGCGGCTGCGTATTCGTACAAACTGCTCTATGACCTTCAAGCGATCATCCTGATTGTCTTCCACGCCCATGTAGTCCGTGAGAAATTTGGAAATAGAACCGGCTTCGATGAGTTGGCGTACAAGCGGCACTTTCATGATACGTTCCGGTAACCACTGGGTATGTATAGGAAAGTCACTGATGGTACACTTTACACGTTTACCGACAGAACCTTCTCCGGTAATTGGATTGAACTTTGCATATACAATCGCATTGCGGCGTTCATTCTCTGTCAATATGTCCTTGATGGCCTTATCTTTCATGGTGCATGATTTTAACAGGCTTGTTTAGCAGAGCCATGATGAGTCCCAATACATAACACCAAAGATGCAATACGGCATTTATGCCCGGAAACAGGAAGCCTGCCACAAGGTAAAACAGCATCCATAACTGATAATACCGTTTACGTAATACCTCAAACGATATTGAACCAAACAGGGCGAAAACCAATCCGGACAATCCTACCGTTGGCGAATCCATTGTCGTGAAATATCCAAGGGTATCAACTGGAACTGTAACAGCAATCATATAGGCTGACAGCAATCTTCCTATCCCAATATCGTAAATGAAAATAATCGATAATAAACACCATGAATTGAGCAAGGCATGAAACATATTCGTATGGAAAAACGGATACAGCAAGCGTTCTGGCATATTACTTCCAGCGTAAATGCCGACAGTTTGCCAATCCCATTCTCCTGAAAATGACAAACACACAATCATGGCAGAAATCAGGAGAGCCGTAATCTTCTCAACTTTTCTTGCATCCATCGTTTTTTAGCCTTGCATATCATCATCTTGGCACTACCCGGCGTGAGGTAGAATTTCGGTGCGGGTTGAGCAATCACTTTAGCACACAGCTCAGAAATGGTAAGTTCCGGGTATTCTGATTTGAGAGCGACAACCCTTGTATGAATTTCCTCATACATTTCTTTCTTCAACGGCCGCATACCGCTTAAATCGTTCTCACCCCTCATCATGACGGAAACGACCAATGCTGCACGAATATCGCTGACCCAAAACCTCCGGGACGGCATGTTTACAATTACTTTATACACTTCAGGCATACGGATATAATCACACGATGAAATGTATTCATCGTATGCTCTCATCAAGTCGTTCATACGCTCCATAGAGTATTCCATAACTGCTCCTTTATGCTTCATTTTTCTTCCCGTTATAGTACCAAAGTTACCAATAGGAGCGTAAAAAGATAAACATGACATTCTGCTTTCCCTGCCTATTTTTGTCTTGTAGAATCTGACTATAAATTAAATTTTTGAATTATGCCTAATAATACGGAAGTTAAGAGCAATCGCGAGCGATACACAGAGCGATTGAAAGCAAAGTATCCGGACAGAGAATTTGCCGATGATGAAGCGTTATTCGGTCAAATCAATGACGATTACGATGGTTACGACAAGGAATTGTCCGGTTACAAGGAACGTGAAAAAGCGCTGTCCGACCTGTTTGCAAGCAACCCGCAAAGTGCCGCTTTCCTTACTGACTGGAGAAAAGGCGAAGACCCTATCATCGGTATGGTGCGCAAATTCGGGGATGATTTCAAGGCCGCACTTGAAGACCCCGAAAAGCAGGAGGCACTTGCAGCCGCCAACAAGGAATTTGCGGAACGAATCGCCCAAGAGAAAGAGTACGAGGGAGAGTATCAGAAGAACCTCGACGAAACCCTGACCACCCTTGAAGCCATGCAACAGGAAGAAGGATTGCCGGATGAGGACATCGACAGCGCAATGGATTTCCTTGTAGGCATTGTACGTGACGGAATCATGGGTAAGTTTACACGTGAAAGTATAGAAATGGCCATAAAAGCAATCAGGCACGACAGCGATGTGGAAGCTGCCGGACACGAGGGTGAAGTAAAGGGGCGCAACAGCAAGATTGAAGAAAAACTACGCAAAGCAGGCAAAAATGACGGTACAGCCGACCTTGCCGGTAAAAACGGTGGTGGCAGTGGCGGTTCACGACAGATGCCTGACCTCGGTGCAATCGGGCGTTATGATGGTACACAGAACATTTGGGAGCGTGGCGGTGAAAAACGCAAGGCGATAAACAGATAAATATAAACCAATTACATTTTTAACTTTTAAAATTTCGAGCAATGAAGAAAACAATGAGTTTCTTTTGTCGCATTACGCTGATGATATTGGCGTTTGTGACGGGTGCATCAAGCGGTGTCATGATGGCAGAAGCATCGAACCTGCCTGATGCGGGTAAAACAACAGCCGGTGCGGACGGTACGGGTGGAACAGACGGTATTTCCACTGAAACAGGAGGGCGTGAAACCGGTGACCCAAATTTCTATTTGAGTGATGTGGACAAACGCATCGTGAAAATCCGTCCGATGGCTACTCCAATTGACCAAATCAGCCGTTATGCAAAATCAAGCTCCACCAATTCATTTGAAGTGAAGTATTACAGCGTGGGTACACGTGAAATCAAATGCAGTACCAACAAAAAGCTGGAAGCTATGCTCAGCGGTGCGAGCGTGTCGTTGCCGGTAGATGATTTGAATATGTTCACGTTGGATGATACCATTAGGGTAGTCGGTGTCAGTGCCATCACCAAACCGGACGGAACGAAATATACGGAAGATGACAGCAACGTTCCGGACCTCGTGCTTTGTGTGTGCGGAAAGGACAGCTCAACAAATCTTCCTACAGTGTATGCCGTAAATGGCAAAATGGATGATTCAAGCAAACAGCCGATTCTTGTTCCGGAAATTCCACAAGGAACAACGCTTGTACGCATGGGAAAAGCATGTGGGGAATTGGATGTTCAGACAGGACGATTCAATAATATCCCTATGCCTGAAACCCAGTATTGTCAGAACTTCATGATTCAGGTAGAGCAATCAACTTTTGACAAGATTGCCGCCAAAGAAGTGAACTGGAATTTCTCAGACATTGAAGAAGACGGTGTATATGATATGCGCCTCGCAATGGAAAATACTTATCTGTTCGGTGTGAAGCAGGTTATCAAGCACATTGCAAAGGACGGCATGAACACTTGGTTTACAGGTGGTATCTGGTGGATGGCCGGAAAGGACATCGAGGTGGGCGAATGGGATACTGACAAGAAATGCGCCATAATTACCGATGAAAACCTTGTGGATATTACCAAAGACCTTTTTGTTGGTACCGGCATCGGTAACAAGCGTAAGATTTTATTTTGTGGAAGTGATATGCTCTCTGCATTCTCCAAGATAAAGAGCGAAAAATTCCGCTTGAAAGATACCGTGGAGGTATGGAACTTGAAATTCAAATCTTGGGATACTGATTTCGGAGAAGTATTGACCATACATCATGAACTGTTCGATGTAAACGGAATGAGTGATTGCGGCTTTGCAATGGATCCGGAATATCTTTCCAAAAAAACACATGTGTCTTGGGCACGTAACGTACTCGACTTGCAAAAGGCCGGTATCCGCCGTACCGATGCGGTAGTTATCCAAGAGGTGAGCTGCCTGTATCTGCGCTATGCAAAGGCACATGCACGTATGAGACTGGCTAAAGCACCCGCCCAAGATTTAAATGCGGCATAATAAAGAGTTCATAAAGAATTATTAATTACCGGGGATGGGATAAGGTGTCCCGTCCCCTTTTTACTTTTAAGAATATGATTACGAAAACCTACAAGGCGAATACCAATATCAGTATTAATGTGGTACTTCCGAGCAAGAAGAACCTGCATATCGCATTCGTTCCATTGTCAAACGGAAGCAGTGTATTCACTACCGACAACGAGGACATACAGAAGTCTGTAGAGAACCATTACAAGTTTGGCAAACTGTTCAAACTTCATTCTGTGCACGGGCAATCCGAGACAGTAGAAACAGCCGGAAAAGCGTCTAAAAACGGTTCATCTGAAAAACTTCATTCCGAAAGTACGCACAATGGTGAAGACACGCCTGCCAACGAAACCGGCAGACAGGACGAAATGCCGCAAGAAGACGCAGGGGATAACAATACGACATCTCGCAAAGTCAAAGTAAGCGACATTGCAAGTGCAAAAGATTACCTTGCAGACACTTTCGGTATCAGCCGCACTTCCATGCGCTCGACCAAGGCAATCATGGAGCAGGCAGCAGCAAACGGAATTGAGTTTGAAGGTCTGGAATAAAGATAAGGGCTTATGGCTGTATATCAGAAGAACAAAATACAGGAGGATGTACGCACCGCCCTGGACCAAAACATGAACAGCGATACGTTGAAGATTATAGGCGATGTGGACACTCTTGCACTTGACGACATCATTGCATCAAAGATTTTGGAAGCAGTAAAGCGTGTGCACAGCTCTGCACCGTCCTATTTGCTTGACGGCGGACACAACTTCGGTGATGCCATATATTGGAAAGAGCATGAAAGCGGATGGATATTACTGCCGGAAGATTTCATGCGTTTTGTCGTTTTCCAAATGAACGATTGGGAGCGTGCGGTATTTAATCCCATAAACACCGATGACCCTGAATATGAAAAACAGTCTTCCCGATTTAAAGGCATAAGAGGAACGTGTCAACGGCCTGTATGCGCCATATCCATACGACCGGAAGGAAGAGTGATGGAATTTTATTCATGCAAAACGACAGAAGCGAAAGTGAGCCGTGCTGTATATCTGCCTTACCCGAAAATAGACAAATATGGCGCGGTAGAAATCTGTGAGAAATGTTATGATGCTGTGATATATACCATAGCTGCATTAGTATTAACGACATTCGGCGATACGGAAAAAAGTGCCGCATTGAACGAATTGGCTAAATCTGTATTAATATGAGTTACGAATCAAAGCATATAGACGGTGATGTCTCCGTTGGTCGCAATACAGCGATAGGTGGTGACGCGACCGTTCAGGGAAAGACCCACTTGAAAGGAAACGTAATGGTGGACGGCTGGCTTGAGGCAAAAAATATCAAGGGAGTGAGCAAAGGACTGTTCACGACCATCGAAAAACTGAAAGCGGCTTATCCTTTACCACATGACGGATGGTGGGCACTTGTGGGTGTTTCCTTACCAGCTCCCATATATGTGGGCGATGGCGGAGAATGGGTTCCGACCGGACAGAGTGGAGGCAACCCGACCATAGACAGCGGTCAGTATAACGAAGCCGTAGAAAAACTGCAAGAGGATATTACCAAACTGCAGGACGACATTACGGATATAGAAGCCCGCAACAAAGCGCAAGACACCAACCTCACCACGCTTGGTGATAGTGTCAACTCGTTGCAAGACCAAGTAAACACGACCAAGGATACTGCAAACAAGGCAAACAACAAGGCGAATGAAGTTGGAAGCCAACTGAACTCTTTCAAAGAATCAAAAGGTGAAAACGGAGGAATCGCCCCTCTTGACGAACAAGGGAAAGTACCGAGCCGACATTTGCCCGGATACATTGATGACGTGGTAGATTTTTATGGCATTTCCGTAGGCATTACTGTAAAAAATGAATCCATAGACAAAAATTCCAACGATGAGGGTTGTAAAGTTGTATATGATAAGGAACATGGTTGCTTTGTGCTTGCATACGTTCCGACAATCGGAGAATCCGAGACTGCTACTTATTATAACAACTGGTTGGATGCAGATGTTTTCGGTACGGCAAGTACAAACGGGCGAATACCCTCTTCCGGCAAAGTCTTTCTATGTGAAGAAGATGGAAAAAGTTATCGTTGGAGCGGTAAGCAACTGACTTCAATTGGCTCCGACCTTGCTCTCGGACATACAAGCTCTACTGCATTCCCCGGTGATGAAGGTGCGAAGTTACAGGAAGATATGAAGCAGGTCGAAGAAAACAAGAAGGCAATACTTTCACTCAATAAACAAGTCGTATCGCGTAGCGTTGTGAATGTCAATCATCTGTTTGACCTTTCAGATAGGGAGATAACATTTTCCGTAGCACTTGACAGGTGTGCGACTTCTGAATATGCTTCTGCTTTGCAGATTCCGGGTGTTGTCTTGATATTCCTTACAGAAGCCGGATGGGTTTCAAAACAATGGACAAATACCTCTGATTGGAGTAAAGAAAGCAACTGGACGGATTTCGGGACTTCCGGTGGTGGAAACGTAGGCAACACCATCAACGTGAACGACCTTTGCGGAGATGGAGAATATACTTTGGGAACAGCCATAAAAGCTGTTGTTGACCTTGAGAAAGAAAGCGGGTTCTCTTATTTGAAAAGCGGTATCGTCCTTACATTCAAGACTGCGGAAAGTGATAAAAATGGCGCACCTGTATGGCTTGCCTATCAGTTCACACGCGATAAGAGTGACATCAGCCCTGATGATCTGAAACCGTGGGTAGCATTCGGCAGTGGCGGAAGCAAGGTGGAAACATCCGACAAACCGGCAGAGGGAGGAAAAGATGCCCTTTCCACAGGCGGGGCATACATAATGCAGGAGAAAGCTATCGGCGGATTTGATGAAGAAAGTGATGAAGACTACATTTACTACAAAGCCACCAATCTGAATGGCGGACAGATAGAGGATATTGTGCTTAAAATACCCAAAAATGGAGGTGGTGGCGGCTCCAGTGAGGATAGTACATTGTCTATCTACTTCGAGGAAGCCGCTCCTATTATGGCATTCGGCTCAGAGATAAAAATCAATGTAGCTTTGCGTAGTGTCAGCTATCCTGATGGTAACGAGGTGCTTGGTGTCATTCGTAACATCACTATTATTGATGCAAGCACCGGACTGACATTATCCAGTGAGGATATGAACACTGTAGGCTCTGCAAGTGCGACCGATTACAAGTTTGAACTTGACTTCACAAGTTATTTCAGCAGTGCCGCCAGCAAAAGCTTCTTTGTGCAAGCTACAGATTCGGATGGAAATACCAAGAAAAAAGCCATTACCATTATGGCTGTGGATATTACCGTAGAACAACCCATGGCTTTGAATTACACAAGTGATACTATCCTTGTTGCAGGTGGTCCGGCAAAAAATATCGGACAATTCTATAAATTCCCTAATAACACTTCATCCATTCTTGCAGTAGTGGAGATGTTCTATAATGGAGAATGGAAGAAACTTGGTGAAGCAACGGTAAGCGACAGTTATACCAAAGGCATCTCTGTCAATCCAACAAATGTATTCGGTGGCGGAGAAAGACTTTCGCATGGCGCATATCCTGTACGAATATACGGTACGGAGAAGAAATCCGGAGTAAAGGGAAACACCATCTATTCCGCTATCATGTGTGTGGACGAAAACAGTAATACTCCCATCGTCGCCATCAGGTTCAATGACAAGAACAACGGCACGTTACGTTTATATGACAACCTTACCGTAGAGGTGGCTGCGTATACTCCCGGCAAGACTGAAACGCATGTAGATGTTTTCTACAGCGAGGAGAAAGTTACAGCTGTGGAAGCTATGATTGCCGAAACGGTTACAGTGAACAAGCAGATAAGCGGATATAGTACGGACGGAAGCCAAAGTATTACCGTACATGCCGAAAGTGGCGGTGTATCCACCAATGAAATCAAGGTTACGATAAAAGGGAGTGCCATTGATATAGCGATCAAGGACGGTGCTTTGTTCGGATATGATTTTTCTACACGTAGCAACAGTGAGAGCGATCATACTATCACACATAACGGAGTGACAATGGATGTACGAGGTGCAAACTGGTCAAGCAACGGATTTGTAGACTTTCTTAAGGAGCGTTCTTTGCGTATTGCAGAAAATGTAACAGCTGAAGTATTGGATTACCATCCTTTTGGAAACGCATCAGTGGAAACTACGAGCGGATGTGCCATCCAATTTGCCTTTGCCACCAAAAATATCAAGGAAGCTGATTCAAAGCTGATAGAATGCTATGACCCTGATAGCGGAGCCGGTTTCTATGTCTGTGGAAATAAAGCTGCGATATACTGCAAGACCGGACAACCGGCTTTGGTGGAACGCTCATTCCGACAAGGTGAAAAAATTACCATGGCCGTAGTTGTAGAACCATCTACCATTTATGTATCACGTGGGGGAAGCAATTATTCCTGTATCAAACTGTATTTGAATGGTGAAGAGGTCGGCTGTATAGGATATATCAGTAATAGCGGTGCTATCCTTAATTCAAAAACCATAACATTTGACGGAACGGAAGGAGACCTGTATTTGTATTATGTACTTGCCTACAACAGTCATTATGAATGGGCGCAAGCTTTTAGAAACTATTTGTGCAAGTTGACTGATACTTCAGCAATGATACAGGAGTATGAAGCGGAGAATGTGCTTGATACACAGAATCGTCCGACAATAGAAGCCCTTTCCGCAAAAGGCATACCTTATTATGTGGTCGTGTCAGACCAGCAAACCTTTGACACGTTTGACGGTGATATTGATACAAGCAAGAAGTTCAAATGTACGTTGTTCTATTATCATCCGACTATGCCGTGGAGAAGTTTTAAGGCTATCAATGTGCAATGGCGCAGGCAGGGAACCACTTCGGCAAAACGGCCTATCAAGAACGACCGTTTCTATCTTCAAAAGAATGATGGTTGGGAGGTAACTCCTATTTATCCGGATTATGACAGTGAAGATGCTCAAATATCATATAAACTGATGAAAATAGGTTATGTCCGTGTAGGCGAAGATTCTATTCCGGTAAAAATAATAACGGTGAAAGTGGATTATTCCGACAGCTCCAATGCCAACGACTGCGGTGTGTGCGGTTTGATGAATGCCACATTTCGTGCACTCGGAAGTAATTACCTGACTCCCGCTCAGCGTTCATTCGATGGAACTTGGGCAAAGAGTGACATATCATTAAAGGGATTGGAAATGAATCACTCGACAGCCAATCATCCCATTGCCGCATTCCGTGCTACACAGGAAAGCTTGACAGACGCATGGTTTCATGCAAAAGGAAACTGGAAAGAGGATAAGGGAGAACAGGTTGCGCTTGGGTTTAAAGATACTCCCGGTTACAATAAAGGCTGCGTGAACTATGGAGATTTTGTGGAATATTTCGGACAAAATGGCGAAAGCCTCGACCAGATAGAAACACGTTTTAAGAATGATATTACCACCGATAAAGAAAAGCTTTATCTTCTTTCCCTATATTGCGGACAGGACTACCGGTTTATGTCATACGAACGGGGAGAGTGGACGCGACAAGCCGGAGAGATGAAGCAGGAAAACGGCAAGTGGAAGATTACAGGCAAGGTCCTTAATCCGGTAAGCGGTTACGAATTGCTCACATATGATGGAATGAACTGGTGGCAAGGGGTTGGCAGCGTTGAAGATATGATGGAACCTACTACCGCAGAGTCCTCGTGGGTAACGAAACTCAAACTCGGACAGGATACTTATCCGATGTGGACAAGGTACTTTGAATGCATGATAGACGATGACCAGCTACAGATAGACTTGGCTATGGGACGGAAAGTTCCTTATGACCTTTATCAAGTCCTGAAATTCTGTGATAGTTGCGATTATGCCAAGGAAGAACTCGCAGGGAAATGGCAGGAAATTTGGAAGACAGAGATGTGGAAATACATCAATCCGTACTCATTGGTTTCCTATTATCTTTTCACCGATTATCTTGCCGCTGTCGACCAACAGGCGAAAAACATGCAACCGATGTTCTTCCTTGAAGACGGCTGCAGCGTCAAGGACGGTGTTTATAGCGGAGCAAACGGTATGGAAGCACGAAGAATGTATCTTAATAAAGTTTATGACTGTGATACCTGTAACGGTAAGGATAATGACGGCGGGCAAACCATTGACCCGGAAGTTGACCCCGGTGACCTGACAAACAGTGCATACGCCGGAAGAGGAAGCGTGCTTTGGAATGATATACGTGGTCAGCAGACTATGGATGTAGACCAAAATGCCAATACAATTACATTGCCTGCAATAGCAGATACGATGCGTTCGCTTCCCGATACACTTGGAATCGGTGCCGGACCGTTTTCTCCCAAGGGGGCTGACTATTATTTTGTAAAACAGATAATGAAAAAATGGCCTAAAGTTGTTTCAAGTTATGACGGAGAACGGAAGTATATCAAATATACAGGATATAACGACCTCTATTTCTATGCATTGCAAGGGCTGGGGCTGACATCTCTTCCCGCTTTTATAGAACAACGCTGGCGCATCCGTGACGGATACTACCGCTGTGGGGATTTCAAGGCGGAAAGCGGTTATATTGGTGGACGTATCGGTGCAAAAGAAGGTGCAGTCATCAGATTTAAAGCGGCCAAGAGTGGGTATTTCGGTATCGGTAACGATAGTGGAAACATTACACAGGGAATCTTTCTGAAGGCAGGGGAAAGCGGTACATTCACAGATTTCCAGCATGGGGAAAACATCATGCTGTACATATATCAGGCAGACCGCATGAGCATGATAGATTTAAGTGAAGTAAGTATTGACCCTCAATTCGGGAATACCCTTTCAAAAATGTCGTTGCTACAGGAACTGTATCTCGGTAGTGAAAATCATAAGGAATGGAAAATGTCGCCCGGAAACACCGGATTTCTTACCAATTTGGATTTAGGAGACATGCCGTTTCTCACTACATTGGATATTCGAAACACGGAAATTATAACCGTCAATTGCTCAAAGTGTCCACGAATGGAGAGTGTGCATGCCGATAATACTTCTTTGTCTGCAATAACGTTTGCTGAAACTTCTCCGATAAGTACGCTTGCCCTTCCCGGTACTATCACTGAACTTGTATTGAACAATCTGCCTAATCTGACTTATCCCGGCGGGCTTTCTCTTGGTGGTGTCAGTAAGGTTACAAAAATATTCGTGAATGAATGTCCGTATATTGATACGATGACTCTGTTGGAACAGGTGGTCAATGCAAGTGAATTGAAAACCGTCCGTATTCCCAACGTAAATGCTACGGCGAGTGTTGAAATGCTTCGTTCCATAAAAAACGGTGGGGCTATAGGATTGGATGCGAATGGTAATGCGTACGATGAAAAAGGACAGTGTAGCGGAATAACCGGACGATGGATATTGGTCGAACTGATAGAGCAGAACGAAATCGAAGAGCTTGTCCGGTATTTTCCCCAACTTGAACTTCATAATTCGCAGTTCTCTATTGTGAAAATCAGCGATACGGTAGACAATGATTCGTGTGAGAAGTATAGCAATCCCGAAAATAAGACGGGGGCGGATTATGGCAACACATATATTCCAAGCGGGCATACCCTTGCCATCAAGAAAGGATGCCATGCCTATAAATGCTCATTCAACACGAAGAAAAACCAGATGGAAGGCGTGCAGTTAAGCGATACGGATTTCAACTACCTGAAAAACGGCAGCAGCTTTGACATAACGGACACCGCCGGAGAGGGCTTTGATATATTCTGGCATGCTCCGCACCATTGGTACAAGGGAGTGAACGACTACAAGAACCAAGTAAAGTATTTTTTCCCTTCTATAACAGAGACCGAACCGCTCTCAACTGCATTGCATAGCAGAAAATCCCTGTTGTCGGAATTGCTATATATGGAAAATACCGGAGTGTATGCGATTGATGCCGTTGTCGGTGAAGTCATAGGCGAGGATGTCATAACCACCGCATCCAATACGAACAGCTACAAGATGGATGTGAGAGGAATGAAGCAGGTAAGATGGCCCGGTCTGAACCATGCCCGGCTTGGAGGCGTGTTCACTGACGAAAACAACCGTGTGCTCAGTACGTTCATCATGTCTGTAAGCCATACCTATTTTGACTTCAACATCGGTGATTATGTGTTCTGTGACATACCTAACGGTGCAAAATGGTTTTATTTCACTTCTTTCCGTGACATTGGCGACATAGAGTGCCTTGTTGTAGACAGCAGCAGTATTGAAGCCATAGAACCTGAATGGACCGAACACACGGTTGGCGACAACGACAGTCTGGTCGGTGTATATCCTATTACCGTTGACGGTTTGAAGATGCCACGCAGCCTTTCCGGTGATATACGTTCGAAGAAAGGCAACGGGACGTCCGTTACATCTAACGAATGGAAATACGACAGTGAGGGTAATCCTATTGAGATGCCTATCGGCGGTTTGAATTACACGGCAAAGGATTTCCAAAACATCTGCCGCTTACGTGGAGTTGGCTATCAGTTGCAGGATTACGAACAGCATAAAGAGATTAGCAATCTATGGTGGGCTTTGAGCGGAACAACCAACGAACAGTCGGTTGTGGGCAATGGCGGACATGACAGCATTCTGAATAAACTGGATTCCATTGGCATGGCTGACAGCAATAATACCGGCAATACGCTCAACTCCATACTTGGATTGAAGCATTATGTGGGTTGTGATTCAGAATGGATGGACTATATCGCTTTTAATGTGCCGAGCTATGAAGCGTTCTACAAGGCAAAATGCACGGAGAACGACAGTTCATATCCAATAGATTATACAGCGCATATTTATGACCCCGTAAACAAAACCGAACGGACTGTTAAAACAGTTGACGCTTCCAATGGAAATTGTGTCGTGCGCATAGTACATGGTGCCAAGTGCGATGTATTGCCCAGCAGAGTACACAAGGGAGATACAAGTATGTATGTAACACATTATGCAGCAGGATTTTGGATAAGTGGAAGCCGAGGCCGTTGTGTTTTGCGGTCCGGCCACTACTCGCATGCGCACAGCGGTCTCGCTT
>ENA-OOXJ01000332-OOXJ01000332.1-human-gut-metagenome-genome-assembly--contig:-NODE-332-length-41918-cov-6.731816_pt1 | contig 41918 bp, 35 predicted proteins | sample MGYA00241587_ERZ501343 | MGnify/ENA primary metagenome ERZ501343 (study PRJEB25962, sample SAMEA2042918) | human gut metagenome | biome: human gut; feature: human-associated habitat; material: faeces... | reverse complement strand
TAACACGGTTGTTTTCGTCGTAAGTGTATGTCGTTACGCGGTTTGCCCAGTCGGTTACACGGATGAGATTGTGGCTTGCGTCATACTCGTAAGCTTTGGTACCGTTAACAAAAACTCCGCCCCTGTTTCCAAGGACGGAGAAAATTGTTGTTCAATATGTACGAACAATATCTACTTTTATTTTAGCGTCTTCGCCAGCGAGTTTTACAATTACTTCTTTTCCAGAAATATCTTGAAGAGTAATGGACTGATTTTGATTTGCGATCACAGAACAATAATATTCTCCATCAATCATAACAATAATTTCAGCATTTCCTTTTTCTATAGAACTATTAATGTTAATTGTTAAAGTATTACCGAATATTTTTGTAGCTTGAAGTATTGTAACTCCGTGAATCTTACCATATGATACGGTTATATGGTCGCGATCATATTCTCGAAATTTTGTTCCGACAACATAGGTTTTTCCACCTGAACGTTGTTTGGATCCCATAGAGGCTCTGTAATTTTTATCAGATTTAATGATATCTTCTTTAGTTAATTCAACCAAAGAGAAATTTTCGGGACCGTTTGTGTCAACAAAATCTGAGGAAGACGAAAGCGTGATTATAAGTCCTATCACGAACGTAAGAATTATAATAGTTGGAATTGTGATTAGTAAGACAAGTTTCATTTTGCTTTTGCTGTTTTTTGTATTCATTTTTTTTTGGTCATGCAGTATTGATGGTTCATCAAAGGAAGAAAGCAATTCTATCCACTTTTCCTTTGGAGAAGATTCAATTTGCTTTATCTGATCCACGGTAAAGTTATGTTTACAATTTGGACATTCAAATTGTTTCCATATCCATTTGATATTTCCAACCGCGTTATAATTTCGAAATTTAACGCCGCAACCAATAACAGTTTTTGGAAGTATCGGTGGTAGGTCTTTTGCTTCTTCCGAATTGGAATTTATAACCTTGGACACCTTAACAGCATTCAGTAGGGTGTTACAAATGGGACAATAGTGGTTTTTTGAGATATAACTAACATCCTGTCTAACATATCTAATACCGTGAATCATATTTCCTCCTAAAAATGATTAATTTGGTTGTTAGCCAAATATAAGTGAGATATCCAAACCAAATCCAAACAGCAATGCGCCTATTCCTGCTTCTGCACCTATTTCAAATTTGCCTTCATCATTTTTTCCAGCAGTAACATTTGCCTCTGCACCGGCACTTAAAAAGTCAGCGTTGGCACCTATCTCAATTTCAAAAAGCCAAAGATCTATTGTAAATGATGCCTCGGCTGTTGCTACTGACGCTTTCGCTTCAGCACCAAGTTTAAAGCCTCCTTCGTAAAGAAATTCGGCACTTACTTCTGCAGCCAAGATATTAGCTTCTCCATCCAAAGACAGATTTCCAAGAGTTAAGTTGCCTTCGGCGGTTGCGCCTGAAATTCCCGCTTCAGCGCCCAATCCTTTATCCATCAGTCCAGCATATGCAGTTCCTGCATATAATCCGCCAGATGCAGATGCAGTATCATTACCTACAGAACCCGATATGGATTTCCAAGAGACACTATAATATGTTTGCTTTTCTTGTTCCTGCTTTAGCCAAACTTCATATGCATATGGAGGTAATCCTTGCTCTAATCTTCTAAAATCTCTCATTGATCCATCATAAACAAACCCTAATTCCTGCCAAGTCTTATTAATGGATGGATAACAATAAGGAAGCGTAGGACCATATACATGGGAGGTGGAAGCAGTATTACCTCTCTCCGCACTTAATCCAAACGGATCTACGAAAGAAACAGGGTTGCCGTTAGCATAGGCAAAGCGGTTGAGCGTAATTGCATTGGAGAGTTTACCTGCCACAATGTCCGCATTAACGAAACGTTTCATTTCAGGCGAGTAATATCTCGCGCGCATATAGCACAAACCGTTTGTGTCAGTCACAACACCGTCTCTGCCGTTGTAGCCAAAAATTATATCGCTTGTGCCTGTTCTCGCAATACATTTGCCATAAGTATCATATGCAAATGTATCGGTTACAGTGCCGCTTGCGTCCGTAACGGCTACCGTGCTGCCTCTGAAATCGAAATGGTATGTTCTGAACATATTGCTTGATTCTTCTCCGATAAGTCCGAGACCGTATACATACTTTGTAACTACGCTGTTCGTCGTCTTTGTAAGAAGCTGACTGAGCTTGCAGTTCGTATTGTATGTGTAGGTGGTTTCCTTATCGTCGCAAACGCACTTTATACGCACGTCTTCGGCGTTGTAAGTGTAGAAGTGACCGTCCATTCTGACAAGTCGGTTTGAAGAGTCATAGTCGAAAACGCTTTCGGAATTGGACACCATATTGCCGTCCATATCATATGTCACTTCAAAACCGTTGTACATTTCAAGGCGGTTGTTTGTGTCATATTCAAATATGGTTTCAGAAGCGTCGCCGACAATGTTTCCTGCGGCGTCATAATCAAACGTTTCTGTGGAAATTACCGAGCCGTCGTTGTTTTTAACGGTTTTTTCGATAACTCTGCTAAGGTTGTCATAAGTATAACACAATCTGGTATTATTTGCAAGTATTTTTTCTTCGACAATTCTCGACAAATCGTCATATGTGTATTCAAAGCCGGAAATAACCTTGCCGGATGAAGTTTTTTCAACGGTGGAGATCATTCGCTGCTTTGCGTCATACGCGGTGGTTGTAGTGCTGCCGTCGGGCTTGGTAACGCCAATAACACGGTTGTTTTCGTCGTAAGTGTATGTCGTTACGCGGTTTGCCCAGTCGGTAACGCGTATGAGGTTATAGTTTGCGTCATATTCGTAATTGACCGCAGTATTGTCGGGGTAAATGAGCCTCGACAGATTTCCAACCGCATCGTATTCGTAACGAATCACGTTGCCATAGGTGTCGGTATAGCTCGTCACGCGGTTGAGCGCGTCATAAGTTCTCTTGATGGTACCGTGGCTGTCGGTTACAGTCAAAATGCAACATGTGTCGGAGCTGTAACAATGTATTTAATGTTTATTGGAATTTTATAAAAATCCCTCGACTACGAATTTAGTCGAGGGATGGAGATCATACACTTCTTGTTTAGTATGAAGAATACTGCTATTCTAATGGTGTTTCAACCAAGGTGAAGGTTAGAATATGCCCCGGCTCATAGTGTTCGGAGCGGATAACTCGTGCTGTAAAATAGTTTTCAAAATATTCGCATTGCCATTCTTCTGTTGAATTTGCAAATTTGCTTTTAGAAAAATAGAATAAGGAATCCTCTTCCCATTTCATCAAATATGCTTTGTAATCCAATTCAAAGAAACCAATGTAGTATACCGAATTTGGTTCTTCCGCAAATGTGACTTTTGATGTACCCGAGGTATAAGTACCACGGCTTTTAATATTATCTATAGTAATCATATTATCATCGGATACCCATTGTGTACCATATCGGTATGTGGGACAAAGGTCATAGGCTTCGTCTCTCTTTGGTTGAGGAAAGCTTTCATTGCCCAGATCCCACCGTGTGCGTGTCATAACAATTTCGTTCGGTAACATTACTTCCGGGATGTTGTTGGTAGCATCCGGAAATTCCGCCGATCCGTGAATGAACTTAAAGTGAGTTTCATCTATAAGGTCGATGTTCCAGCTGCCTCTGAGTAAATGCAATACTTGATCCGCAGGCGATATGCTTTCATCTAGGGAAGATTCCCTTATGTCGTTGATGGTCATTTGTGACAGATAGTTTTGATGCCACCAAACAAGATAGGAAATTTTTTTATTTCCATAATCAATAATCATAAAATCATTGTGTTCTTCGTCGCCGATATACAGCTCAAAATGCAATCCCTCAGCGTCGCCTTCCCACTTAGACATCGGGTGGTTGACGGGATGAGATGAGTCAAATTTTCTTATATGGCTACAGGAAGATAGAAATAACAAAGCCACTAATAAAAATGATAAAAAAACAACAGCTTTCTTCATGCCTTTTCTCCTTGAGATGTATTCTATTTTCTTGATACCTTGTATCCCGTGATAAAAATATCTTCAGTGGTGCTATCCATATTAAAGTCACCATTTATCATACGTGGTTCTTCACCGTCAACGATTTCTATGGCTATTGTGTGAATCATCGAGTCAAAATCGTTGCTGTTCCAAACAGAAACAATATAGACTCCGGGAGTACCTTTCATTTGTTCAAAGCTCTCGATAGTAGAGTACTTCAGGTTTTCTGCTTTAAGCACTTTTCCGATAGAGAAAGGATTTCCACCGAATCCACCACGAAGGACTGGCTGCATTGTTAAAGCACCGCAGTTTGCGAATTGTTCTATGGTGTCAGCTAAAGAGACATCTGCATAACCAAGCAAGATTCTAGCGTTATATACAGCTATTACTTCACACCCTGCATAGGGCATAGTATGATCTCCTAGCTTGATATCTTCGCAAACAGTATCTTGATCGTATATAATGTCATTTTTTACATCGTATTTCAAATTTTCCTCATGATTATTAAATGTTGTATTATAAACGTCAGACCAAGAAGACTCGGCTTTTAGATATAGATTTTCAATATTTTTAAACGTAGTCTTAGCCGCATCTATAGCAGGATCAACGATCTTTTCTTTGACAAAATCAACAGCAGGATTAACAATTTCTTCCTTAACCCAGTTTTTTAAACCGTTCCACGCGCTCTTCAAACTCCAGAGTCCAAACGGATCCACAAAGGAAACGGGGTTACCATTTGCATATGCAAAACGGTTGAGTGTAATCGCATTGGAAATAGCACCAGCTACGACATCAGCATTAATGAATCTCTTCATTGTGGGTGAGTAATAACGTGCTCTCATATAGATAAGACCATTATCATCGGTAACAACACCGTCGCGACCGTTATATCCGAAGATTACCTTGTTTGTACCCGTTCTGCTGAGAAGTTTACCATAGGTATCGTATGCAAAGGTATCGGTAATATTTCCGCTTGCATTGGTAATTGCAATGGTACTGCCACGGTAGTCGAAATGGTAGGTCTTGAACGTACCGCTTACTTCCTCGCCGATGAGCCCGCGTCCGTAGACATACTTGGTAACAACACCGTTAGTAGTCTTGCAGAGCAATCTGCTGAGCTTGGCGTGAGGGTCGTAGGTATAGGTAGTGTCTTCACCTGCACAGAGATTGCGGATACGAATATCAGCGGCATCGTAGGTGTAGGTATGACCGCCCGCAGTAATCAGCCTATTTCCGGAATCATAAGTGCAGGCAAGGGAACCATTCGAGAGCATATTGCCGTCAAGATCATAGCTTACGGTGTTGCCATTGAACGAGATCAGACGGTTGTTGGTGTCATACTGGAAGCTGCTGTCGGGTGCAGAGGTTACGTTACCTGCTGCATCGTAGTTGAAGGTCTCGGTAGATACAACCGAGTTATCGCTGAGCTTCTTGACAGTTCTCTCAGTGACCCTGCTGAGATTATCATAAGTATAACACATTTTGGTCGAATTTGCAAGTACCTTTTCTTCGATAATTCTCGACAAGTCGTCATAAGTGTATTCAAAGCCTGTAATTACCGCGCCGGCTGCCGTTCTTTCAACGGTAGAAGTCACTCTCTGCTTGTTGTCGTAGACGGTGGTTGTTACACTTCCGTCGGGCTTGGTAACGCCTACTACACGGTTGTTTGCATCGTAGGTATAAGCCGTGACACGGTTTGCCCAGTCGGTTACGCGTACAAGATTGTGGTTTGCGTCATACGCATAGGTTACGGCAGTATTATCAGGGTAAATAATCTTCGAGAGATTACCAACCGCATCATACTCATAGCGAATGACTTTTCCGTATGTGTCAGTGTAGCTCGATACACGGTTGAGAGCATCGTAGGTTCTTGTGATCGTGCCGTGGCTGTCGTTTACGGTCAATACGTTGCTGTTTGCGTCGTAAGTGTAGCTTACAGCGCCTTCGGGGGAAGTATAGCCCGTGATTCTGCCCATGGAGTCATAGAAGATCTGACGAATCTGACCGCGTGCGTTGGTGATCTTCTTGCGAACGTTCAGCTCGTTGTACTCGTAAGACTTTGTACCGCCCGAAACGGTGGACTCGGATGTGAGCCTGCCCATATCGTCGTAGGTGTAATTGGTAGCACCGCCGAGAGGTCCTGCAAGGCGTGTTATATTGCCGAGAAGATCATATGTTGCGGTACTTGTGTTGTTTGCAGCGTCGCGGACGGCTGTGTTCTGACCGCGTGAATTGTATGTATATTCATTGCGGTTGTTCATAGAATCCGTCACGCTTTCGATGCTTCCGAGCGCATTGTATGTATATGTTGTGGCTTTTCCAAGTGCGTCGATTATGCGGAGCGGCTTGTTCAGACAATTATATACAGTCTCGCTGATTACATTGCCTTTGGCATCTGTCGTCTTTATTACATTGCCGTTTCCATCGTAAAACGTGGTGAACACATTGCCCCTTGCATCTGTCACCGTTGTCCTTCTGCCAACAGCGTCATAGCCGTAGTGAACGACATTATTTTCAGCATCTTTTACGGATATGCACTGATTAAGTGCGTTATAGGTATAAGTTGTGACGTGATTTAAGGCGTCTTTCACTGTGAGCAGATTGTTGTTTGCGTCATATGTATAAACGGTTACATTGTTTTTGGCATCTGTTTCTGTGAGCCTGTTGCCGAATATGTCATATGTATATGATTTTTTATTACCGAGTGCATCGGTCTCGCTGAGGAGGTCACCCGCTTTTGAATATTCATATACAGTTGAGCCTGCAACGGCGTTTGTGGCTTTTGTCACTTTGGACAATGAGTTGTACTCGTACGAAGTAATGTTGCCTATGGCATCCCTGACAGTGAGGACATTGCCGACTTTGTCATAAGTTTTGACAGTTGCTCCGCCTTCGGGGTTTGTCTCTTTTGTCACATTGCCGATTGAATCATATTCATAACTTACTATTGCACCGTCCGAGAGACGTTTTGATATGAGTCGTCCGCCGTCATCGTATGTTGCCGTGGTTATATTGCCATCCTGGTCTGTAGTTTTTACAACTCTGTCTTCGCCGTCGTATTCATAATGTACCGTATGACCGTCCGGAAGAGTAACGGATGTATTTTTCATATTGCCGTTGAAGGCATAATCGGTTTTGTTACCGTTTGCATCAGTTACAGAAGTTTTCTGATAGTTGCAATCATAAGTGTTTATGACAGTATTTCCTTCTGCGTCTGTTGTACTGATAAGGTTGCCGATTTTATCGTAAACATACGCTGTAACTTTGTTGTTTGCATCTGTTTTGGATGTAACTTGTCCCAGCTGGTTATGAGTGTAATGTGTTGTATTGCCCATTGAATCGGTTTGCGATTTGAGCAAGCCGTTTTGGTACAAATATGTCACAGCAGGGCGACTTCCCGCTTTCTTTGTCGCGGGCATACCATTTCCATCATAAGTATATACGGTCACCATGCCTCTTGCATCTGTGTGACGTATTATTTGGTTACGACTGTTATAGACGAAGGTTTCTTCGGGAGTGCCACTCGTTGTTGCAGGGTAGCAGATTTTTGCAACATTACCTTTGCCGTCGTATGTAATAACCGTTTTATTGCCGTTTTTATCTGTGATTTCAGTGGGTTTGTTTGAGCTGTTATACTGCTTTACAACAGAGTTGCCCTTTGCATCTGTTTCTTTGACGATGTTGTAAGAGCTGTCGTATTCGTAAGAGGTGTTCTTGCCGTTTTCGTCCGTAACGCTGACAAGAAGTCCTTCATCGTTATATTCGCGGATACTTTGTTTGCCGTCTCTGTTTGTTGAAATTCTTTTATTTCCGTCATATGTGAATAACGTTTTGTTCGAGAGTGCGTCTTTCTGTTCAGAAACACGACCGTATTCGTCATATGTGTTCTCGAAGTAGCAAATGCCTTTTGAGTCTGTACCTTTTTTGACTCTTCCTTCGTCATCGTATTCGTAGAAGAGTTTGTTCCCGTTCGCATCACAGATTTCTGTTATAACATCGGCTGTGTATGTCAAAGTAGCTTGTCTTGACGCATCGTCATAAATGCGACGGACTTTACCCGACGAGTCTTTTTCGAGATATATTCTTTTGCCCGAGACACAGTCGGTAATTGTAATCAACGAGTCAGAGTAAGATATGAGTGTCTCAAAGCCTTGATGATCTGTTATTTTGGCAATCCTGCCTTTTGCATCATAATATTCCGTCTTTGTTGAGTTGCAGTCTATAATGTACGGATATTGCCCGGAATTGTCTGTTGTAAGTATATATTCTTTTTTGTCGGCACTTGTGCATCTAAAAACGGAAGGGTTGTCACATTCTATAACATATCTTGAATAAACCGAAGGAGTACTGTAAACATAGGCTTCGTCTCCGCAAAATTCGATACGCTTTTCATAGCTATGTGACCAGCCGATACCGAGCACCCCCGAAACAAGCTTAGTGGAATCATAGTGCATTGACAGTTTGAGTCCCTGACCTCCAAACAAGGAGATTACTGTATTATCAAGAAGATGCGCACCTGTATATGCGTCAACAGGGTCGGCGATGGTGCCGTGATTGGTGGTATCTTTAGGTTCATCCGAACCAGGATTTTTGGCCGTCTGGCTGACTTTAACGGAACACACTGCGTAAACGCCGCTTTCGTCCTGCGCTTCTGCATATATCTTTGCAGAGCCGGCCGCTATACCTATCACTTCTCCCGAGTTTCTATTTACATCTGCAACGCATGGATTGCTACTGCGCCATTTGATCGTTTTTACCGCTGCATTTGCGGGAGACACTTCGGCTTCAAGAGTATATGGTTCGCCTCTGTTAAGTACAAGCTCGCTTTGGTTGAGAGATATATGCGAGACTTTGATATTGCGCGATACGACGACATTACATGAGCCTATTGCGCCGCCTCCATCCTGCGCTACCGCTGATATTGTTGCCGTTCCCAAATTTCTTGCATATACAAGACCGCTTGATGGGTTTACCGTCACAACACAGGGATCGCTGCTACTCCACGCTATGTTTTTGTTTGCCGCGTTTTGAGGACGGATTGTAGCTTTTATATAATCCGACTTTCCCAAAGTCAGATTATATACCGAGTTTTCCATCTGTATTGAAGTTACGAGTATCTCGTCCGTAACAGTAACAACGCATGAAGCGCTTTTTCCGCTACCGTCTGCGGCTGTTGCCGTTATTGTTGCGGTTCCTTTGGAGGATGCGTACACAATGCCATTATGTACTGTTGCAACGCTTGCATTGCTTGTATTCCATGTCACCGAGCGATTGGTCGCATTTTCGGGGTATACGGATGCGGTGAGCAATAATGTCTCACATACTTCTATTGTCGCTTTGCTTCTGTCGAGTTTTACGGAGCTTACATGTATGTTTCCGCTTCCGCTTCCGACGTTTACGCTTATGGAATCGCTACATCTGCTTCCGTCGGTAGCCATAGCATAAATTGTTGCGGTTCCTTCGGATTTTGCGTAGATGTAACCGCTTGATGCATTTACGGATGCAACGGACGGGTTATCACTGCTCCATACAATGTCCTTGCATGATGCATTAGTAGGACATATCTCTACCGAAGTGTAATAATACCATTCGCCGACTTTGAGAGAAAGTCTTTTTGGATAAACGCTGACTGAGTTTACATAAATCATAGCATTTCCTCCCAAAATCAAAACATTTTTTCGATAATAACCTTCTCGTTTCTTACGAGGTCAAGGTTAAACATAGTCATCTCACCTTCGTCATCTTCGATCGGATGGCATTTTGTGCCGTACTGCCATACGGCGATGGCATTTCTTGTAATGCCGGAAGGTGCAAAGGGCATCCAATTGTCAGGATGGATGAGATGTGATGTGGTGATGCCGTCATATTCCTTGACGGTGGGTGCTTTTGCCCAAATAAGGCATCTTTCAAAAATCTCCTTGTCAGACTGTATGCCGCGACTGTATTCACGGTCAAATGAAAATTTTGCGTCTGTATTTGCGATAAATCCTGGCGTATAACCTTCTGCAATGAGTGCTTTTGCAAAGCCTCTCATAAAGTCGCGGTTTGCCGTTTCGTTATCGCCTATTTCGAGGAATATAGCTGTTCCTTCGGGAATGCCGAGTTCGGCTATACAAACATTGACTTTCTTTGCTACGATAACGCCTTGTTCTTCAGTGTTCTTTTCGTCAGAACAGGTGTACATCGCCGCAATTTTGCAGCCCTTGCTGTGTATAAAACCGATTTCCTCCTTCGTGAGGCGGTTTTCTCCGCTTATGTATCTTCCGCAGAAATTGGGATAGATTTTGTTTCGTACGATCCACTCAAAATGGTCGATGTTGTTCTGAAGCAGGTCGGATGCCTGTGTGGCGGAGTCCGCACCGAAGAGAAGTCTGTCTACGTTTTTTGCCACTTCAGGGATTGATGTCGAGGCAACAGGTGCAATATTCTCGACCTCTGATATTCTTGTTTTATAAGCATTTCTGCATGCCATATTTTTATTCTCCTTTAATTTTATTAAATTTGTTTTTGTTTTAGCAGCTGCAACCAAAGTATAAAATTTAACGGTGACAGCTGCTGTCATGGTTGAAAATTTTTTTGAAATCAATTGCACTCATATTCGCAAACGCCGTCGGGAGTATCGCAGAGCCAGCCCTTGAAATAAGAACATGAAAGGCAAATGCTTTTTTCCGGCGTTATTGAGTCGAAGTAGTCACGCATATAACCATTGTTGTCAAGATTGCCAAAAACGTTCGTTCCGTTTTCCGAAGACTTGCCGTTCCAGCTTTGAGTCGGTATTTTACCGTTGTTAATTCTTTCAAAAAACCTGTTGGCTTTGCTCCTAACTCCTGACGCACTGGAAATACTTTCATCGCTATTGAGAGAGCGACTTTTTTGTATTAACATACCCTGCAAATTTTTCAGGAGTACCCGCGCATTGTTTTCATTGTCCGGTGCATACTCGATTTCAAGCTCGTAATCGGTGTGTCCAAGATATCTGTTTTCGTCTACGACAAGTTCATAACCGTCTGTCTTGTAAAGCACGGTTCGGATCGTTGCAAGAGAGCCTTTCAGCTTTAGCCCGATCTCAGTAAAAGCGTTTTTTTCAAGTCCGTTATATATGGGCATCTGTTTTTCGATGCTCTTATCGGAGTCCGCAAAATGAAACTTCATAGTCGCCTTGTATTTTCCGTTTTTGAGCCTTACGCGGCAAGTGATATTGTTCTTGTTCATCGCAAGGTCATCTGTATCGAAATAGTAATTTATTTGTTCAGATGATGATATCCCTCCGTTAAAGTGATTCAAAAGGGTATGGTAGTCTTCTTTTGATATGAGAAGCTTTTTTTCAAGCTCGGTCATGATTTTATCCTTCCTCTTATGATTTTTCCTGAGCCGTTTTTGGGAAGCTCGTCCACCAGCTCTATGACCTGCGGGATCTGAAACAATGGTAGATGTTCAATGCATAGCTTTCTCACCTCGTCAACAGATAAGAAATCGCCGACGATTTTCATACCTATCTGTTTTCCGGATATTGTGTCAAATCCGTAGACAAGCACTTCTTTAACGCGAGAATCGCGCTTCAGCTCATATTCCACCTCTGCGGGATAGATATTCATTCCTGCCTTGATGATGAGATCGTCGTTCCTGCCTTTTATTTTGAGAAAGCCCGAGTCTCCGATGCAAGCGATATCGCCCGTGCAGAGCCAACCGTCTTTAAGCACTTTCTGCGTCTTTTCCTTTTCGGCGTAGTACCCGAGCATTACGTTCTCGCCTTTTACCCAGAGAATTCCTTCCTCGTTTTTTCCACATTCTTTTCCCGATGTATCAAGTATTTTCAGCGAGACCGATTTCAGCGGTATTCCGACGCAATCAGGATGTTTTGCGAACTGCTCCGGAGGCAGATAGCTGACTCTCGGGCAAGCTTCCGTAAGTCCGTAAACGTGGTATATCTTGCACTGAGGAAAAGAATTGCGTATCATAAGCGCTGTATCCGCTCCCATGCATTCTCCGCTTATGCAGATGTGCCGCAGCGTTTTCGTTCTGCTGTCGCGCTTGAACCTTGCCATTGCAGAAAGAAGCGTAGGAGTGCCGCAAAAGGCTGTTATGCTGTATTGATCGATAAGTTCGAGCATTCTGATAGGATTGAACTTTTCCGAATAAAACTGTATAGCTACGCCTTTGACGAGTGAAACAAGGAATTCCCCCGTAAGAACGGCACAATGATAAAGCGGGCGTGAAATGAGTATTTTGTCGCCGGACCCTATTTCAAAATATGATGCGATATCGCCGACATTTGTTATGATGTTCCTTTCGCTGAGCATAGCGCCTTTGGGCTTACCCGTCGTTCCCGATGTACACATTATCAGCGCAGGATGTTCTTCCGGTTCCGAATACTTGTTGCCTTCATATTTGCCAACGGAGAGCTCTCCGTCGGTATCTGTAATCATGGCGTCGGGAGATATCGTATCTAGAATTTTGCTGCAATGAGCTGTTCCGTATCTTAAAGACAACGGTACGGCTGTTACCCCTGCTGCAAAGCAGGAAAGAAGTGCTGCCGCCGATAACATTTCGGATTTGCAAAGTATCGCACAGCACCGGAATCCTCTCAGCTTGTCCGCAAAATGTTCGCTGCGCGATATAAGCTCATTAAATGATATTTCGGTATCTTCCTCGCAGACCTTTTGATCTTTATACCGCAGCATTTGCTCTTTTATGTAATCCCATAGTATCATTTTGAGTCACCTCCCGCGCAGTTTAAGAGTTCTGTCAGAATTCGCTTTTCATCATCGCTTATTGAAAGTAACATATTTTTTATTGTCGGTAGGAGCGAGTCGCGACGCTTCATCAGATGAGAAGCGTAAAGCATTCTCATCGTATCGGCTTTTTTGACTATCAAGCTGTATGCGTCGCTTGCATTCGAGGAAAGGGAAAGCTCTGTTTCAAGCCGTTTGATTCTTTCAAGCATCGCTTTTTTATGCTCCCATATAAGTCTCAATACACGACGATCCGTTTTTTCATATGCGATTGAAGAGTCATAAAGCCTGTCAAGGTATTTTGCGATATAGTGGTGAACGGCAATTCCGTATACGAGTTCAGATGTTTCTTCCGGATATTTATCTATTGTATGACTCAAGTATTCGCCTATTTTTTTAAGACAGTTTTCAGGTGAAAAACTTACTTGTACATTTTTCGGTCTTATAGCACAGATGTTTCCGAACCACCCCTTGTTATAGCTTGCTCTTCGTCCCGCTTCAAAGGCTTTCTGTGGGGTATTGAATTTTCTGTAGACCCAGTTGCTGTCGTAAGCATAGATACAATATGTTTTGTTTTCTCTGTCATATCCGCAGATTGTTCCATCGTGTGCGAAATGGCGCTTTTTGTACCAGCTCTTACCCTCAACATAGTAGTCATCGATCCCGTCAAAGCATACATAGTATCCCGCATCTATCATATTGCGGATGATACCGTGTACATAGCCTTTGAAAAATTGAGTATTGAACCAGCGTCTTTCGATATACGGACTTACATTCCACCCCGAATCGACAATGCCGACTTCGGGAGATGAAAAGTCGCTTAAAAACTTTTTCGAACATATGAGCATCATAATTTCTTCAAGGTACCAGTTTCTGATCGACGGATTATCTCTTATGATTGCCGTGCATGTACCCTGATAGTGATATGTGCTGTACAGCGGTTCAATAAGCGGCAGTTCAACAGTCTTTTTCATCGGCATCCTCCTTTATGTATTTTTGTACAAGATTTATTACATCCTCTGCTTTTGTAAGATCAAATGGATTCATATCGACCTCGTCAAGGGTTATCTGAAATGCTTCCTCTATCATTACAAGCAGCGCGACCATCTGAATACTGTCGAGCAGAAGGTCATCCTGAAGCAGGCTCTCCGGGAGGACATTTTCGACTCCGCTGAGTTCGGATAAAACAGCGGATACTTTATCGGATATGTCCATTTGAAATCACCTCCCCTACAGCGCGTCTGACAATTGAATAACATTCGTCCTCTTTCTGTAATGTGGATATGAGGATTCCCCCGTTTGAATTGCAGATATCGATATATTCGTCGCGCAGTCTGTATTGCAGTTCCATATCGATATATCGCTCTTTCTCTGCAGGTCTTGAACGCACTCTTTCGACGGCGGTCTCTACCGGAACATCAAAAAAGAAAGCTATATCTGGTTTAATGATATATTCCGCTATTTCGTATATCCATTTATCGGTCTTAAAGCCTCTTGCGCGGAGGTTTGCAAGGCACGAATAAAAGTATCTGTCGCTTAAGACGATTCGACCGCTTTCAAGCGCTGGAGCAATGACCTTGCTGACATGTTGAACTCTGTCGCTTGCCGCGAGCAGAGAAAGACTGCGATAGTCAAAGGCGTCGTGATTCGGACAGTCCATATATGTTCTGAATATATCCGATCTTCGCACGTTTGACGTGGGCTGTTTTGTCGTGAAAACATCGAAATCTTTTTTCAGATCGTTTGTTAGCCTTTCCATCATTGTCGTTTTGCCGCAACCGTCAAGTCCGCAGAAGGTTATAAGAAATCCGGGCGCTCTGTTTTCGCGCATATCAAGCCTTTTCATCCGAAACCTCCTCCAGGTCTTTTGCTCGCTCGTTCATAAAAAAGCGTTCCGTTGTGCTTTTTGTTTTATAGATAAAAATCTTTTGGTCTTTTGGAGAAATGACTCTACAAGTAAAATCCTTATCACAGGCGAGTATTTCAGCCGATTTTTTCTGCGCAAAGCCAGGCGCTATATCGAACAGGTTGCTCGCCTCGAGTATCGCATAGGCGCATACATGGCTAAGCCCGAGCTCCGACGCTCTTGCAAAAATTTTTTCGATAGTCTCATCACTCAGCTCTTTGAGAAGCAGATAAATGTCGCAATATTTGTAAAGCGTCATATCGCGGTGCATTTCGACCCAAGATAGCGTTGTTGCCTCCTTGCAGAGGTGTGCGCAGAGGTGTATAAAGAAGTCGCACGCATTTAGCGACGGTATTTTGATACCGTTTTCAGCAAAGACTATGGTGCTTTCAAGCATTGAAGATAAGGCGCCCGTATCGCTGTTTTTGTAGTCCAGAGAGAAGTTGATATCAACCTCAAGATATTTCATATATGGGAGATCAACTTCCTTTATGTACGGTACAGTTTCCCCACGTAGCATTTTCGATGCGATGATTTCATTTCTTGATGCGGGAACAAACTCTCCTTCACGTACATTGCCTTGCCGGAATCCTGACTTTGTCAGGGCATTTCCGACGAGAGTTACGTCGCTCGGCAATACCAACAGGTCGATGTCATTTGATGTCCTGCAGCCTTCGGGATAATATGCGCAAAGTATAGCGCCTTTCAACATAGCTGCTTTGCAGTCGATTTGCGCAAGTATTCCGGAAAGCACATTTATGCACTTGAAAAAGCTGTGATTTTTTTCTTTGTTCTGCTCGTATGCCGAGCCGAGAGAATTGCGGAATTCACGGTTCACCTTTCCAAGAAGTCCGTTCGTTTTAAGAACATCATAAGCGACGCCCTGCATACGGTTGAAGAACAGCTGACCAAGCACGGTCGGTGTGGCATGTGCAAGAAGCGCCTCGTCAAAATCTTTTTCTTTGAATTTACACAGCGCCTTAAAAAGTTGTTTTTCTTTTTCCGTCATAACAATTCCTTTCGTTTTTTATTTTCGGTTCGGAGCGGGCGATACTGTATGGCAATGGCGGCATATATTGCGGTATCTCATAAGAACGTTTGTGAGACGGGCGATTATTCAACGGTCTTGTCTCCGTTCCGCGATAATTTTAAAACTTAACCCTGACAACCGCTGTCATGGTTAAAAAATCTTTTATGGCTTCAATAGAAAAGCAGTATGCAAACCCATAGTTGGGCTTACATACTGCTTTTTAAGAAATTATTTATTATCTTACTTTCATAAAAAACACTATGACATAAAAACAATAAAGATGACATTAAAACCTTGCATTTGGCATAATTCGGTGATATACTCAAATTGTCTGTTGGTATAAGTTTACAGACGAGAAAGGTATGGTTTATGTTACCTATAATTGCGGCTATAAATGATGAAAGCGACAGAGATTTTGTCGAGGATATTTATAATAAATACGGCAAGAAAATGTATCTTGTTGCATTTGGCGTCCTGAAGAAAAAAGTGGATGCCGAAGATTGTGTCCATGATGTGATCAAGATAATTATTGATAACATTGAGCGATTTCGCAATGCTGATTATAACCACTTGATAAATCTGATTGTAAAATGTACCCGCAATGATGCAATAAACAAGTACAATAAGGAAAAGAAAAAGCGTGAAATCGAAACAGACTTTCATATAAGGCTCGACGCTGATGGATTTTACAAGGACATTGAAATTGAACTTGCTGATAATTCCGAGCATTTTGATAACATTCTGATAAATGAAGAAAATAAAAAAAGGCTTGCCGAACTTATTTCGGGTCTTGATGATATATACCGTGATGTTTTATATCTTAAGTATCAGATGTTTATGTCCAACTTTGAAATTTCGAAATTGCTTTCTGTTTCGGAAAATGTTGTGAATGTCAGACTTTGCAGAGCAAAGAAAATACTGCTTAAGACAAGGAGCGAAGAATTGTATGAACTGCGGAAAAATTGATAAATATGATTATCTGATAGCCATGGCAACATTGGATGCCGGACTTGACGATGTTGGGATGTTTGAAAAGTTGGACGCATCTGAAGTTGTATTAAGCAATTGTACTATAAACAAAATAAATAACTTGATAAAATCAAGCAGCAAATGTAAGACAAAAGATAACTCGAAAGCAAGAACCGTGCTTTCAAGGGTGGCTGTGATTGCGCTTGTAGTGATGTCGATTGCATTTGCGGCGATGATGAGTGTATCTGCTATCAGGAATGCCATATGGAATACTATTGTTGAATGGTACGATAAGTACATATCAATTGATTACAAGCCGGAGCAACCTGAATCTGTTCCTGCCACAATTGAAGAAATCAGAAAACCCACTTTATTGCCGCAGGGAGCGGAGGAAGAAATAATTACTAATACGAGTGTTGTGTATTTCTCAGAGTATTACTCGGACGACGAATGCATTATGTCGTTCAAGCAATCGGTATTGGATTCCGAAGAATCATATATTGATGCTGAGCTGGGAACGATGCAGAAAATAAAAATCGGTGACTTTGAAGCAGTAGCACTTATATATCAAAAGAATGATAGTATAAAAATTTTGTGGAATGATGGCGTATACGAATATAGCTTAACAGGATACCAAATAGATGCCGAAACATTGGTGACCATCGCGCAAAGCGTAAAATGATAGGTTAAATCGAACAAGTTTTTCTTATTATTTTTATCTGATTTTAACTAAATTTATAAAAAATAAAAAAACCTGTAATTTTTCTAGCACCTCATTTGTTATATATGATGACAATAACAAGGAGGTATTAATTGTGGGAAAAATGGTAAAATTTTGTTCATTGATATTGGCGTGTTTTTTGGTCGTATCGTTGTTTGGCATTTCTTGCTTTGCGGCAAAACCTCCAACGGTCGCACCGCTTTGGAATAATATTTCGGAGATTGATTTGATCGTTGGCATTAGTGGCAATAACGGAAATGCCACAGGAACATTGATAAGGCAGCCCGGTGTAACAAGATCTGAAGGAACTCTTACATTATACAAGCAAGTCGGTGATAACTGGATATATGTTGATTCGGCATATAAAAGCTCCACACGGGGACTTGCAGTAAGCATTGATTTTTATGCCGAAAGCGGAGTGCAGTATAAGGCTGTATTTGAAGGCACGGCATATCGCGGAGATGTTGGAGAAAGCCATACGATAACAAGATATAAGACTTGTCCGTAAAAATCATATCTAGATTGTTTTCTTCGACAATTTGTGATTTCGTTTTACACAAATAAGTATACAAAAACAAGTAATGGCGCCTCCCCAATATTCAATAACAAAAAGACATTAAATCTAAGAACCAAACTATGAAAAAGTTTTGCGAATGTTAAAAAACGATACGGAGGTTTGATATGGAAAAATATACAAAAATACTTGCAATTTTATTGGTCATCAGCATTTGCATAACTTGTATGAACATAAGTACTTTTGCGAGTACAGAGTTTACCGAGAAAGAGCACACATTTACGAAGACTGAACTGGCTTGTGCGCCAGATTACAGTTTAGTAACACAAAAAAACTCAAGTGAAAAATTTATCAAGATAAAAAAGATTCAAGGAAAAAATACAAATGGAAACACCATATATTATATTATTGAATGCAATGATGGATTTATGCTAACCAGTTCGTCAAGCGGTTTATTTTCAAGGACAAGATATAATAACGGTGGGACTAATTACATTCGGGAATGGATTTTCACTGAGTATGGTAATGGAAGCTATATCATATATTCGAGTATAGATAATTCAAAATGTCTTACGGTTGATCCGGATACAAAAATTGTTTCGCTAAGTTCATACACCGGTTCGGAATTCCAAAGATGGGAAATGTATTATTCTGCTGGTGGAAATACATTAATCCCCGCGACAGTAGATAGTCGGATAAGTGGATATAAGCTTGTAATAAATTCGACAAGTTGCGCTGTCAGCAATACGACATATACTCCTATTGGATTTTTTGATGTGAGTTGGTATGTTCCTATGATAGCTGTATCATACCATTCGTTTTATCTTGCTCCTAAACAAACAAAATATGTAACTCTCGAAAGCAATCCCTCTAATGCATTTTGTGCAACGAACTGGATAAGTTGGGCAACATCTAACCCATCCGTATTTACGGTAAATGATTTTGGCCATGCATGTGGTAGGCGCGCCGGGACGGCAACATTGACTTTTGTAGATAAAATAACTCGAAAATCGGGGCAATGCATCGTTACAGTTACAGAAATATCGAATGGAACATATTTTTTAAAAAACAAGCAGAATTCAAATTTTGCAAAGGTTAAAAATGGTATAATGAGCGCTGGGCAAAATGTTGTTCAATATGATTTTGATGGTGATATGTCTGAACAATGGATTTTCACCTTGAATTCCAATACAGGGTACTATTCAATAAAATCTGCAAATTCAAGCGAGTTGTGTTATTATATGACTGTATCTGATAACTCATCGTCACTTGATGAGCCCATTGTGATTAGAAGCGCAACAGAGACAACTCTTGTTGATGGTATGAAGTGGAAAATTGAAAAAACGTCGAGTGGTGCTTACAAAATTATCCCCAAAACGGGAGAAGCGAACGACTATGTCTTGGCGACGAGCACTTCACTGGGGACAAACAATGTCAATCTAATACAGGGTGATTATATATTGAATAATAGTTATCGTGATGAATGGCTTTTATTTGATATAACAAAAAAATATTCGCAGGTTTCACTTGACTATTCTGGAGCATCTGCATTTAATGCTAATGTTAAGCAGTATTATGAATCTAACGCAAATGCAAAAGGTTCAACTTTTACTTCTATTAGTAAAAGCAATTTCATCAGTGAAATGAAAAATTCAACATATTTCGGTGGAATGTTGCACGGAGGAGAATACGAAAATAAGTTGAAAATATCATCAAACGAAGTATTATATTTGTCCGAAATTTCATCTTTATCGAATGTTGATTTTAGTTCGGTAAAAATTATAATATTAACGTCATGTTATTCGGGAAGGACAAATGGATTTGTTGATACACTATGCGCTAAAGGGGTAGATGTTGTAATTGGGTTTAAAGGCCAGGTTGAACAGGAAACCAGTGCTTTTTGGACAGACCGTCTGATCTATGCTTTAACTCAAGGAAATACAGTTCAGTATTCCATTGATTATGCAAACGCTGAATTAGAAGAAGAGTACAGTGGGTCATATTACGCTGATTGTAGATCATTAATCAGGTGGGGGCTTTACACCGGCACATCTGATTTGAATTCTACACCATGCTTATAAACACTAGTATATATTGTTTTGGGAAAGGAAAATATCATGATGAAGAATCGTTTACTGTCAATAACTTTAACGCTTTTGAGTTTGTTGTTCGTTTTATCGCTTCCTAGTTGTACATTGAATGTTTATGCTTGCGAAGTTTTAAAAAATGAATCGTTGGATTTTATTGATGAAAAAAACTACGCCGACAATTATGTAATTAAAATTGGACGGTCAACATTTAATACTCGGTATATTTCAAGCAAAAAATCAAATTTGACCAATGAGACTTTTGACATATATGGGATAGTTGAGGAATCCTCCGACATTATAAGAAAACGTATACGCGTTAACTCTAAAACGGGTGTTATTGTTGGATTTTCCAACATAAATCCGTATCCCGATATTGATAATATCGATAAACTATCTGATGCCGAGTTAAGAGAAACTGTTGAGTTGATGATGGAAGAACTGACTGACTTTAAACAGTACAATGAGTTTGAAATAAAGCGCCCCCATTCTTCAAACTCGGTTTATTATCTGAAATGGCAGGTCAAGCGTGATTTGTTGTGCAACATAAAAGCAGAAATATATATCACGACAGACGGCTCAATAACAAGTTTTGACAGAACAGATGCCTGTCCCTCTGATCTTACAACATCATTTGTAAATAATACGAAGCGAGATGAGCTGATTAAGAAAAAAATAAAAGCATATTTGGATGTTGATTCTGCTAAAGCGGTGACGTATGAAGTTCAGGAGGAAGTGTTGACATACTATGACAATGTTCCAGCTATTATATACAATGTAAAAGTCGTTGAAAACGGATTTGAACAAACAATGTATTTAGTGGTTTATTAAGCATGGTGCACTTGATAATATTATCCGCGGAGGATACATAAACTCGGTACTTCGATAATTGGCATATATGAGGTGAAGAAAATGAGTAGAAAATTTGAAGCCAAGATTTGCTGGCTATCAGAAACACAGGGTGGACGCAAAGACATTCCGCTTGGCGATAAATATGCACCTATAATAAAATTAACTAAAACGCAGCATAAATCGAATGATTTTTGGAGTGTGTTTGTTTTCAATAAAAAGAAAATTAGCAGAAATGAAACACTCTCCAATATAGAATATTTATCTGATAATGCACCAGATAACCTTTCTGTAGGTGTGGAATTTGTGCTATATGAGGGGTCTAAAATGGTTGCTAATGGAATTGTTTTGCGTGAAATTATGTGTTGAGGATAGGCAAACGCTTATAGCGTAAACACTATTTCTGTTTCAGCAAGCATCGCCTTTTGGGGACAAAAGGCAGACTGCTAGGATAATCCCAAGCCCTTAAAGGTTTCAGGAGTACACCTGACAAGTTTTGCCTTTGTGGTATCACAAAGGCGATGCTTCTGGCGAATACCACTAGGAAAATTTCCGAAATCTTTCGGTTATCGAGTGTTTGCAAGCTATAAAAGGTTTCGGGAATTTCTAATTGCAATAGATATATACAAAGTGCAAAAAATCAAGTCGCACTTTGTGCAAACAAATAATTCAATAAAATCTTAATAAACTTTTATAAAGCATCGGAAAAGTTGTAATTTTTCCGATGCTTTATTTGTTATTGAAAATAAGCTATGATTCTTCAATTTTGATTTTAATTTTTAGGAATACTACTAACTTCCTAAAATGCTGATATATACGGTTGTTACGTTTAATGATATAACAGAAAACAAATTAATTTTAAAAACCGACAAGGCAGACGATTTTATAAGATGATTATAGGATAAGTCTGTCTGTCGGTAGCTTTTTGCTTATCAGCGGACAAATAAAAATAACTAAAACGCTCCCGACAGAGAAATCTGAAAGGAGCGTTTTTTATGTTGTCCGTGTGGCAGACCTACATAGCACGATACCCGTAATCTCCGGATTTTTGATTTCAACCGCAAATTCAAAAATCAAAAATTCAAGGAGATTACAATGGCTATTTACTATTACGAAGATCAAAACGGGAAATACAGCTCGCACACAGATACGCGGAGATTCTCACGGATTTCCGGCAAGGAAGCATACGCCTACCTGAAATCGGCAGAAGGAAAGACAAGGCGATTCATGAAATCCAATGACTATGAGGACGGCGGAGAGGATGTCTTCGTTGAGATTCCCGCCGAATTCATCAGGGACTACCGTCAGGGGGAACGCCGGGAGCAATATGTCAACGATATCCGCGAGGATGCCGGGTTTACGGAGATTTCTCTTTATGCCATGCAGTGCGACGGAAATCCGAATGATCTGCTTTCGGGTGAGGAACTGATTGCGGATGAATCTGTGGATGTAGTCGCAGAGGTCATGCACAAGATGGAGCTGGAAACACTTCGGAAAGCACTTCTTTCTCTTTCGGAGAGTGAGTATCAGTTGATTTATGACCTGTTTCTCAGTGACCCGCCAATGAAAGAGACGGATATAGCAAGGAAATTACGCAAGACTCAGCAGATGATCAACAAGGATAAAAACCGGATACTAAAAAAACTTAGAAACTTTTTTTGATTTTTTGGTTGTAAAACTCGAAAAAAGTGTGGAATACAGGGTGAGGGGGTAAATGATCCCCAAGGTTCTTTGACAACCGAATAAAGGGATACCGAGGTAGCATCCCACCTTGCCTGAAAGGGCGAGCCGCCGGGACCGGGCGCCATGACCTCACCCATCGGGTGAGCGAGCGATCAACCGTGTTGCCGGACCGACCGATAAACAGCATCGGCGGCAGGCGATGACAGAGGTGCGGAACAATGATACTTCTGCGAAAGCAGCCCGCGATGTGCATGCGGGATACGGGGGTTACGGGCTGGAACTCTTATGTCCGCGACACTGTATATGATCCTCGTTTCCGTGAAAATAGTCACGGAATAGATGCTGCGGGGTACTCGGTATCTCCCCTGTGGGCAATGGTCTGCGTCGTCTGACGACTGCGCGCTCCGTTGCCCCATCGCCGGGGGCTGATACAAATACGGCGAAAGTTCATAACCAAATTTATATTTTGGCGATTGAACTACTGTGCAGGAGCCGAAAGGTTCCTGCATACCATTCAGTCGCCAAAAGCAATTTCAAAAAACAGGAGAATGAAAATGTTTGAAATTACTTATAACGACGCAGACGCTCTTGAGCGTTATGAAGAAGAAAAAAGAGCTTATCCGGGTGCCAAGTACGATTTCACCTTTGAAAAGCGATTCCTTGTGTATCATGCGGATATGCTCCATCAGATTATTTATTATGCCATCGATATGAAAACGGGACTTTCCTCCGAGGTCATGCGGAGAAAATCGGGCAGCCCGGTCAAAAAAGCCGAATACGCCTCTGTCCTTATGGACAGGCTGATGGATTCCATCAAATATGTCGGCGACAGACGAACCTATCTGTCGGAGGGCGTAGCGTCACTTCACATGATCGACAACATCTTCCGCGTAATCCTTCCGCATTACGGCTTTGCCGTTCGGGAAGAACAGATCGAACTGGCAAAGACCATGTTCAAAGGGTTTGTCGGAAAAGCCGTGTCTATCTGCGAAGCTGAAGTCGGAACCGGCAAAACCATGGCATATCTTGTTGCCGCACTGGTCGCGCGGGACTACAAAAAACGCAAGTACAATGTATTCTCGCCGATCACCATCTCCACTTCAAGCATTGAACTGCAGAAAATGATTGTCGAAAAGGAAATTCCGAGGCTGTCGAAAATCCTCGTGGAAAGCAACGCTATCGCCAAGCCGCTGACCGTTACACTCCGCAAGGGCAAGGAGCATTACTTCTGCAAACGCCGCTTCTATGATTTCTATGACAAAATCAAGCTGTACCCCGAAAAGTACAGCCGACTGGTGGAAGCCTTCGATGCTTGCCGCTTTGCAGACAGAGCCTTTGACCTGGATACCGTCAAAATGCGGGAATCCGTGAAAAGCAGTATCTGCGTACAGGGATGCTCCCGATGCAGATATGAGGATGAATGCTTCTATCGCAGAATGACAGAGCGCAACCGATTCGGGCAGTTTGATTTTCAGGTAACCAACCATCAGCTGTTCCTCACCTCCGCAAGAATGCGCTATGAAGAACAGCATCCCCTGCTCATTGACAGCGACCTCGTAATTATTGACGAGGCACACAAGCTCCATGATGCCGCGCTGGATGCCATGGGCGATCAGCTGGCAGAAAACGAGATCAAGCGATATGTTTCGGCGGTCGGGCATCTGAACAGCAATCCGAAGAAGATTGAGCTGTACAAGGCAATACTTACCGGCTTGCTCTCCAATAGCGAGAAGCTGTTCGGAAGCGCCAAGCAGAAAGCCGGGTATGATGATACCGATACCGGCAGAAGTCAGATGATTGAACTGAACCCGGAGGATGTCACACTGATTGAAACCTTGATTGCGGATATCCGGCACATCGAGAGAATGCGGAAGGAAGAACCGCGACACCTCAAAAACAGAGCCGGACTTCTTATAAAGAAACTATCCTCTTTCAAGAATCAATCTGGCAACAACATCTGGATCGAAACCGATGAAAACCGGCTACACTCCATCTGCTCCGCCTCCAAGAATATCGGACGGGTTCTGAGGGAGTATGTTTGGGAAACCTCTTCGAGCTTTGTGCTGACCTCCGGGACAATGAGCGACGGCGTCGATTTTTCTTTCTTTGAAAAAGAGAACGGCATTCACCAGATCGCAAAGATGTTCCGTCAGACCAGCATGACGGCATCTCCTTTTGATTATAAAAATCACACACGGCTGTACATGCCGAAAGGGATACCGCTTCCCGAAAATAACTCCCCCGAATACATCGCGGCAATCTCCGACGAGATCGTAAAGATTGTGAAAGCCACAAACGGTCATGCGGCAATCCTTTTTACCTCCTACAAAGTTCTCGAAGCCGTGTACCGCCAAACCAAGGATCGACTTGCGCAGTACGAACTCATCCGCATGACGAGATCAAACAAGAGTGCCATTGCAGACTTCAAGAAAAGCAAAAACGGCGTGCTGTTTGCATCCGGTTCCATGTGGGAAGGCGTTGACTGCATCGGAGATTGCCTCTCCTCCGTCATCATACCGCGACTTCCGTTCCCGATGCGCTCTGCGACCATGGAAAGCAAAAAGGAAGAATGCAACGGGCTTGGTGAATTCGTCAATACCATCTGCGTACCCGAAATGCTCATCAAGCTCCGTCAGGGCTTGGGCAGACTGATTCGCTGTGAAACCGACACGGGACTCATCAGCATTCTTGACACCCGTGCTACCACAGGCAAGTATGCGGACAAGGTCGGCAATGTGCTTGCGAAATACACGAAAGCGGAAACGCTGGATGAAGTCGAAGCATTTTTCCGTGAGGTCAAAAGCCCTGCCTATTTTGAGGTCTGATCATGCTCGCGGTACACAGTCAGAAAAACGCAAACTACCTGCATATCCTTGGGGTTCTCCGCTATCTGCGGGATGAGAACCTGATCTCGGAGGCGCAGTATTTGCGGGCAAAAACCTATTACCGAAAGCTAACCGGCGCGGATATCACCGTCCCGGATTGAGTTTTCTGAAAGTTATCAATTGAATTTCCGCTTTGCGCTGGATATGTGCAAAGATATGTGGTATTGTTGTGCTTGCAAAAGTGGTTGGTATTATAGCTACCCGCAGAAAGGAGTCGAAACATGGCAACAGTAACCGTCATCTCCCCCGTTACCGGCAAGCCGGTGGAACACAAAAGAGTCGCCGCATACTGCCGTGTTTCCTCCAATTCGGCGGATCAGGAAAATTCCTATCAGGCACAGATTCGCTACTTTACAAGGCATATCAAAGCCAATCGGGACTGGGAGCTTGTCGACATCTTCGCTGACGAAGGCATCTCCGGTACCTCCGCAGAAAAAAGAGATGCCTTCAACCGCATGATAACAATGTGCGAGCTGAAACAAATCGATCTGATCCTTACGAAGTCGGTCTCCAGATTTGCCCGCAATGTCAAGGAAACACTGGAATATGTGCGGAAGCTCAAACTGCTCGGCGTAGGCGTGGTCTTTCAAAAGGAAGGCATCAACACCCTTTCCATGGGCGATGAAATGCTGCTCAACACCTTCTCGGCAATCGCACAGGAAGAATCGGTTTCCATCTCGCAAAACATTCGATTCTCCATTCAAAAGCGGATGCAGATGGGCGAATATGTGGACAGCAATGCTCCATATGGGTTCCGACTGATAGACAAAAAGCTGTGTGAGTATCCGCCGGAGTCGGCAATTGTCAAGGAATTATTTGAGCGCTATCTCGGAGGTATGTCAACCGATGAGCTTGCAACACTCCTGGTAGAGCGAAAAGTTCCCACAAAAACCGGAAAAGAAAAATGGCGGGCAAACAAAATCGCATTTATCCTCTCCAATGAAAAATACATTGGCGACAGTCTGTATCAGAAAACATATCGGACTGCAACCGTCCCCTTCAAGCAAAAAAAGAATTACGGCAGCGAAGATCAGATATATGCAGAAGGTACCCATGAAGGATTTATCGACAGGGATACCTTTGACAAGGTTCAAACTCTCTTGAAAAAGCGCAAAATACAGCATTCCCGCATTACCGAACAAACCATATACCCCTTTACGCACCGCATTCAGTGTTCTGAGTGCGGTGCTTTCTATCGCAGAAGGATCATAGGTGGCAGTATTGCATGGGGCTGTGTTACACACATCAACGACAGAACAAAATGCGACTCCCACTACTATCGGGAAGACCGCATTATAGATGCCTTTATCGGGATCATCAACCGGCTTCGGTTTGCCGAGGAAGGCATCATCGCCGAGAGCATTGAACTGACCGAAAAAGCCATCCTTCTGAAGAAACGAAATAACCTGCAAGCCATGGAATCCTCGCAGAGCATGGCAGAACTGAACGCCAAACTGCTGATGCTCGAACAGCTCAAATCCAAAGGATACCTGGCACCGGATGTGTTCGAGTCACAGTCCCGTGAGATCAACACACAAATCAATGAAATCAAGACAAAACGAATACAAAGCCTCTCTTCTGCCTTGGATGTGGCTTTGGAAGAATTCAAAACACTGCAAGCAAGGCTGAATGAAATCGACGAGCCACTGGACTCCTTCGATTCGAAGCTGTTCGAAGAAGTCATAAAAGGAATGACGGTCAACAACCGGGATGAGATGACATTCCGGCTCATCGGTGACCTTACATTCACAGTACGCCTGTAAGGAGAAACACCATGAAGAAAACGCGCTACATCCCATACGGATACACCATGCAAAACGGAACAACAGTCGTGGAACACTCGGAAGCCGAGGTCATCCGACGCATCTTTGAATCCTATATCAATGGGAACTCTCTCAAAGACATCGCCGATGAACTGACACGGCTCAAGGTTCCGTATACCGAAAAAACAAGCGTATGGGATAAAGCGCGGATCGCAAGAATCATTGAAAATGCGAAATACACCGGGGATCGGGAGTATGCTCCGATCATCGATGAAGAAATATATGAAAGCGCGGTACAATGCAAGATCGCGCGAAAAACGAATCAGATGCGGAGTGACTCCGAAACCATCCGATTCCTGCGGGATCGGGTGAAGTGCGGTGAGTGCGGATACCCGATGACACGCACTATGCAATCCTCCTGCAAGATCAAGGAGCGGTGGACATGCACCAATCCCGAATGCGGATGCCGGGTGCGGATCAGTGATTCGGTACTGATTGAAAAAGTCACCATGCTGATCAACCGGATTATCGAGAACAGTGCGCTCCTTGAGCCGGGAAAAGAACACAGAAAGAAGGACACACCGCCAAGCATTCAGCACATGACAGAGGAAATCATGGCGGAAGCCGCCTCCCCCGCAGGAAGCGAGCAGCTGATCCTTGATCGCATCCGGGAGATCGCAAAAGAACGCTATCGGAACAGTAACATCGAAAAAGAATTGGCGTTGCGGATAGCAAAACGCCAAACAGAATACATGAAGGCACAGAACGACTTCAACCGTGACTACTTTCAGAGTCTCATCAGCTATGTAACAATCGGTAGTGACGGAACCGTCGGAGTCAGGACCAAAACCGACACCACCGTAAAGGAGGATAAACAAGATGGTTGATCGGATTACAGTCATACCAAAGAAAATCGTGACGGTCATTGAACCGCACAAGTCAACGCTGGTAGATCGGGAGAAATACCGACAGACCCGTGTCGCGGCATACTGCCGTGTATCAACCGATTCGGAAGAACAGCTGACCAGTTACAAAACACAGAAAAAAGTATATACCGACATGATCACGGCGCGGAAGGATTGGAGTCTCGTTGACATCTACGCCGATGAAGGCATCTCGGGAACGCTGGCAGAAAAGCGACCGAGATTCAAAAAGATGATCGAGGACTGCCTTGCCGGAAAGATCGACTATATCGTAACCAAGTCGGTCTCCCGATTCGCACGAAATACCGTCGAATGCCTGGACTATGTGCGAATGCTCAAATCACGCGGCATCGGCATCCTGTTCGAGGAACAGAACATCGACACGCTGAAAAGCGACTCGGAACTGTACCTGGTTATCTATGCGGGCTTTGCCCAAGCCGAATCCGAAAGCATCAGTAAGAATATCACATGGAGCAAACGCAAAAACTTCGAGGAAGGAAAGGTCTCGCTCCAATACAAAAAGATGCTCGGATACCGCAAGGGCGAGGATGGCGAACCGGAAATTGTCCCCGAAGAAGCCAAACTGGTCGAACGGATCTTCGACCTCTACATCGCGGGAGAAACCCCGCTGTCCATCTCCGAAATTCTGCAAGCCGAGAATCCGACCTTCGAGGGAAAGCACTTTACTTACGGCAAAGGCATGATCGAGGGAATCCTCTTCAATGTCAAATACTGCGGCGATGCTATCCTTCAGCAGAGCGTTACCGTTGATCCAATCATGAAAAAGCGGAAAAAGAATACGGGCGAGGCGCTGATGTACTATGTGCAGAACAGCCACCCCGCTATTGTAACGCGAGAGAAATTCAACAAGGCGCAGGAGGAACGCGCAAGAAGAAGGACATTCGCCCCGAAATCTCAGAAAGCCGCAATCACGGCAACCGGAAAATATTCACGGTATGCGCTCTCGCAGGTGCTGATCTGCGCCGAGTGCGGCAGCCCCTACAAGCGCGTCCACTGGAACATCCGAGGCAAGAAAAGCATCGTGTGGCGCTGTGTCAACCGCTTGGACCACGGCACACAATACTGCAAGGAATCGCCCACTCTCAGGGAAGACAAGCTCAAGGAAGCCGTCGTCCGTGCGATCCGACAATTCAATGAACAAGATGCCAATACCTACACCACACTCATGAAAGCGACGATTGCCGAAGCAATCGGCTTTGACGGGAGTGATGACGAAAAGGAGCTGCTGGAACGACAGGTCAACGGGTTGAATGAAAAGATGATCGCCATCGTCAACGAGAGCATCGTAAGCGGTGAGGACATAGAATCGAGAGAAGCTGAGATCAAGGAGATTGCAGATACCATTGAGAATCTCAAACGCAGGATTCAGATCATCACCGAAAACAGCATGAAAAATGCGGAATACGCAGATCGGATCGCCGAAATCGAAAGAATCATTACAGAAAGAGCATCCCACCAAAATGAGTACGATGACAGCATCGTCCGTCAGATGGTGGAATGCATCAAGGTGTACGCCGATAAGCACATCGAGGTCATCTTCGGCGGCGGGTATGCGGTGGAAGAAACGGTGGAATACAGTTCCTTCTGCTCCGCCGTCATAGTAGCTTCCAAGGCTTCTCGGTGCCGTGCTATGTAACCGAGCAGTTCCTTGAATTTAGGTTTGCTGAAAATTTCGTCCTCTTGAGGGACAATGTTGCCGTACCACAGTTCTTTTATCATATTCGCCATATTGCGTACCTCCTTGTAGCACGACATATTACCATAGAGTTCAGCACAAGTCCAGGGGTTACGAAAGAGTTATCATAACAGACAAAAATTCCTTAAAAACAGTATTACTGGGGTTGACAAACCTTTGTTTTTGTGATATAATTGTTCTATGTAATATAACACAGAACAAGGAGGAAAAAATGCCGAAAAAGAACTTCGATAACAAGAAGGCGCAGAAGCAACGGCTTGGCACAATGTTGACCCTTTGTCGCGGCAAAAGAAGCCTTCGTGAAATTGCTCGTGCAATTGGAATTCCCGCTTCAAATCTTAGTTATATAGAAAAAGGGGTCAACGCCCCCAGCCCCGAAGTATATGAAAAAATTATAGTCGAATTGAATCCCTCCGACAAAGAGCAACAAGAAATGGATGTTTTATATAGTCACATTAGAGGCTTGCCGCCGCCGGATGTATGTGAAATCCTTGTAACCAACAATGAGCTGAGCAAATCACTTCGCTTGCTCGGGAATAAACGTATTTCCAACGATATGCTCGTACAAATCAACAAATTGTTCGCATCGCTTTGATTGAAGAGAAATCACATGAAAACATATTATTTGAAAATCAGAGAAAAATTCATCGGCGAAATAAAAGCCGGAACTAAAAAGCATGAATACAGATTGGCATCCCCGGACAGAACACAGGTCAAAGTGGGCGATTTGTTGGTTTTGATTTCCAATCAAGACAAATCAGTATTTGTAAAAACAACCGTAAAAGGTATAAGAGTTTTCCCCGGTTGGAGAGAAGCTTTGGAAGACAATTGGCAGCAAGATTTTCAAAACTTGTACTCCACAATTGATGAAGCATTGCGGGAGTGTTATAAGTTTTATCCCAAAGACGAAGTTGATACTTATGGTATCATCGTTTACGATATTGAGCCGCTCAAAACAGATATATTACAGTCCAGCATCCTCATCGATACCAATATCATAATCAAAAGAGAAAGCAGCAACAATGTAACCTTCGAAATAGCCAGCCTGTTTAATTGGTTTACGAAAAAAGGTTCCGCTATCTTTGTTCATGAACGTTCGAAGGATGAACTCTCAACTTACAAAGATGAGTCGGTAAAAAATAGTATGCTGACAAAGCTTAGTTCCTACAACACCCTTCCCGTATTTACTCAGCATCCAGATGATTATTTTGAAGCGGTAGTTTCACATTATGCAAAAGATCAAAACGGGATCATCGACAACGCTTTGTTGCGTGAAGTGTATGACGGTAATGTCGGTATTTTACTGACAGATGACAACCTTATCTTAAGGAAAGCAAAAGAACTGTATATTCGCGACAGAGTGCTTACATCCGCAGAGTTGTTATCTTGGTTTGAAAACTGTGACCCGCGCAATATAGAATATAAAATGCTGGCAGTCACTTTGAACGAATTCGGTGATATCGATTTGTCATCTTCGTTTTTCGATACTTTGAGAGAGGATTATGAAGGAATCGTTTTTGACAATTGGTTCAAGAAAAAAGCGCGCAACAAGGAAAAAGCGTATGTTTTCAAAAATGAAGCCGGGGTGCTGCAAGGCTTTTTATATCTCAAAGACGAGTATGCCGATGAACCCGATTACCTTAAAGTAACACCGCATCTCACACCCAAACGCCGAATGAAGGTCGGAACATTTAAAATTGAACGCACCGGGTTCCGACTGGGCGAACGCTTCTTGAAAATTATTTTTGATAACGCAAGGATTCGCAAGGTCGATGAAATTTATGTTACTCTTTTTGAAGATAAGCGTGAAGGTGTTAAGCAACTGAAAGCATTGATGGAAGAATGGGGATTCCGTAAATATGGATATAAGCCCAACGGAGAGCTTGTTCTTGTAAAAGCAATGGACACCTATAATGCTCAAGAAACCCCAAAATTCAATTATCCGACTCTCAAGCCCAGCAGCGATTGTTATTTTCTTCCGATATATGCCCAGTATCACACCGACCTGTTTCCCGATATGATATTGAAAAATGAGGATATGCATCTATACGAAGAAAATAAAGCTCATCGATATGCATTGGAAAAAATATACCTTTCAGGTTCATACGATGCACCTGCTAATCCTGGAGATCTACTCGTAGTATACAGAATAGCAGATAGAGATCCCAAAAAGTACAATTCGGTCGTAACCGGCATTGCCATTATCGAAAGTATATCTCAAACACAAACCGTTGATGAGTGTGTGGCTCTATGTAAAAACCGTTCTGTATTCACCGAATCAGAAATTCGAGAAATGCACAAGAACCGCCCGATTGTTATAAAACTTCTCGATTATATGCCCTTTACAACGAAAGTAACATTGGATCAGTTGCGTAAACGTGGAATAATAGACCAATATTCCGGACCCCGCCCATTCAGCAAAATTACGAAAGAACAATTTGACATCATATTTAAATTAGGAACGGAGGTATGATCATTATGAAAAGAAAAATACTGATATCTATAAACCCCGAACACGTACAAAATATTATCGCAGGCATAAAGAAGTATGAATATCGCAAAATTGCAGCCAAGCAAGATATATCATCCATCATAATTTACGAAACAACACCCATCAAAAGAATTGTTGCAGAAGCTGAAATTATTGATGTATTGGAACTTCCACCCGAGGAACTTTGGAATCAAACCAAAAATGAATCGGGTATCAGCAAGGCATTCTTCGATAAATACTTTGATAACAGAACGGTAGCCTATGCATATAAACTCGGAAAAATCAGAGTATATGACACTCCCAAAACATTAATGGATTACGGCGTTAAAGCAGCACCGCAATCATTTGTATATGTGTAATTATGAGGTGTATTTTCTGCGGAAGTGATTCCTCGTCATCAAGTAGCGTTGAACATATTGTTCCAGCATCGTTTGGAAATACTACTATTATTTTACCCAAGGGTGTTGTGTGCGATAAGTGTAATAACTATTTTGCACGAAAGATTGAATCTCCGTTTCTTAATTCCGAGGCGGTTCTCCAATTAAGACAAGAACTTGAGATTCCGAATCGTGATGGGAAAGAGGTAAATCGATTTGCCAATTTGCCCACCAAAAATATAATGCAAATTTCTCAAGATATACATCTTGTAATGTCGCAAGAAGACAAAACCGAGGAAGAAGTCGAGAGAGCTGTATTTGAATATCAAAAATATCTAAAAAGAACAGACGAGATACTTATAAAACCCGACTATAATTTGTCTCGACTTTTAGCGAAAATGGCTATTGAAGCTTTTGCATACAAATGCCTTGATGACGGTGATGTGCTCGACTATATAATTGAGGAAGAGGCATTGAAAAAGATCAGAGAATACGTTCGTTATGGTGGAAGTATCATATGGGAGTACCATGCCCGGAGAATTTACGCACGTAATGAAGCATACAACCGAGATATTACAACACACGTCAATTACGAATTTGATTTTTTGTTTACGTCCAAAGGAAAGGCTTATTTTATAATCGTTATGTATGGCATCGAATATGTTATCAACATAATCGACCCCTGTATATCAGACTATGTCGAATGGTTAAAAAATAATGAGTATAATTGCCCTCTTTATATTTCACTGGAACAACGCAAAAAAGAATTTAATGGTTATTACAAATTTTATAATGCAAACCATACGGAGTAATATACACTATGTCAGATGAATTATTTACGGTTTATGGGAACTCCGAAATTGCTAAGGGCGATGAGAACGCAAGATTTGCCTTTTATGCAAGTATCGGATTCTTTATAGAGGTGGCACAAATGCTTGAATATAATTTACGAAAGCTATTGTGTTATGAGCAGTCTGTGAAAGAAATCGAGAGTGGTGAATTAACAAAGGAACGAGTAACGGAAATCTGTGACAAGTATGATAAATATTATGATGATACATATGCGGACAGGCTCACCCTCGGTGCGTTGGTAAATCGAATAAACAAGAAAAGCTGTTTGTTCGGCGAATTCGCATCCAAATTAACAGAAATCAATCAATATCGAGTTAAAATAGTACATTCAATTTTTCAGAACAATATTGTAAAACCCAACCTTACCGATCCCAATATTGTGCGTGATTATACAAGCAAACGGCTGGTACCGATGACAAACATGACCATCGAAATCAATAAAGCAATCATAAACATTATCGAAGCATACAGCGAAGATTTACATGATTACAAACGGCAGGTTGGTTTGCCAATATCCAAATAAGAAATAACACCTCGACCATGCAATTTTCGTATGAATCGAGGTGTTATTCTTTTACATCCCCCTCACAACCTTATCCCCGGTATTGAACACAAACTCGACCCGCTCTTCGTGATAGATGACTACTTTATCGATAAGCGCCGACCACAATTTTTCGCTGAAGGAGATCGGAAGGTCACTGAGCCAGGAGATCTCGCTCATAAAGCACTCAATTACATCGACCTGGAATGCCCTTTTGACCTTGAGGGAGCGGAGCGTTTTGTACTCCTCATTTAAACGGTCAAAGCGTTCTTCGTAGTCCTCATAGGTTTTTTCGTATTCGGTTGCGGATATCGTACCACCGGCATTCTCTTCGATGAGCTTGTGCATCAATCCCGATATTACCTCACTCTCCCTTTGCAGTTCGGCAAGCTGACTCTCGATGCTTTGCAGATTGCCGAAGCGGTCAATGATGTCGTAGCAAGTAAGGAGCAAGCGGTCACGGTCTTTTGTAATAATACTGACCGCCTCGCAGAAGAGCCGTTTTATAGTTTCCTCATCAATATGCGGTGTGAGGCATTTGTTTTTGCCCTTGAACTTGCCGTTACATTGCCATATCACTCGGCGGTATTTATCGGTAGAATGCCACACCTTGGAGCCGAAAAACTCACCGCAGTCTCCGCACACCAGCTTTGCCGAGAATGGGCTGAGTGAATTGTGATGCTCGCCTCGGCTCTTACGAACAGCCATCTCGTTTTGCACCATCTCCCATTCAGGCGGGTCGATGATTGCGGGGTGGCTGTTTTCGACTCTGTACTGCGGGACCTCGCCTTCGTTGACCTTCATCTTTTTAGTGAGAAAATCCACGGCGTATGTTTTCTGTAAAATAGCATCACCCTTGTACTTTTCGTTTCGCAGAATGCTTGTGACTACGGTATTACACCATGTTGTGTTCCGTGGTGAGGGAACATCGTATGCTGTTAGAATTTGTGCGATATGGTTACAGCTTTTGCCGGAGAGGGCGAGCATATAAATAAAGCGTACGATTCGAGCCTCGCTTTCATCGATAACAATTCTGCCACGCTTATTCTCGGTGTACCTCAGGAGTAAATACGAAATGTGATATATGCCTTGGGAATAGCAGTGCCGCAATCCCCACTTTACATTCTAGGAAATGGAACGACTCTCTTCCTCGACAAAGGAACTCATAAGCGTTATGAGAAACTCACCGCCGGCATCAAGGGTGTTTATATTTTCCTTCTCAAAATATACCGCCACACCGACCACCTTAAGTTTGCATATGGTGGTCAATGAGTCGACTGTATTACGTGCAAACCTCGAGAGGGCCTTCGTTAAAATGAGGTCAATTTTGCCTGCCATGGCATCCTCGATCATACGATTGAAGCCATCACGATTTCGCATAGATAAGCCGGAAATACCGTCATCTGTGTATATCCCAGCAAAGACCCGTTCGGGATTGCTTTTGATATACTTGGTTAATAAGCGCGTTGCGACTTTAAACTATTCTCTTGGGTATCCTTCATGGTTGACACATGAGCATAGGCGGCGACACGCTTTCGCGGAATCTGCTTCTTCGTTTCGCTTGGCTTGACCGGGAACTCAACCTTTGTAACCCTTTTCTCTGGCAATACTCTCCACCTCCAATTCTCCTATAATGGGGTGGTACATATCACAGGCGGCACGGAGCAAGCATTGCAATTCATCATCTGTAACCAGCCCACGTTCGTGTAAAGATGCAAACACCGCTTTTGCCATACGGAACTTAACTTCAGCTTCGCCTTGTTCTTTCGTCATATTACCACCGTCCTTTCAAGTGTGACAGTATGGCATATAAATGAGCAAAGGTCAACGGGGACGAGCGAGAGATATCAAAAAGTTATCAAATGAAATATGGTAGATGCCCTTAAAAAGCAGAATTTTCCCTTAAAATGAAAGGATTTTTGAGGGAATGTTTTGATGGTTATCGAGTAGTTTAAAAAGCTGAAAAAGGGACCGTGTCCTAAAATGTGCATAGTGTATCTGCTAATGATGCACTTGCGTTCATTGTATCAATCATTAAGCCCAATGTCAAACAAAGCAAAGCACCGTCCGAAAGGGCGGTGCTTTTGTTTTTTGCTTCTTTTAGCACCCGTTTTTCTGAGGGCAGAAAGTGTGATGATTTTGCGCACCTTTTCATCGTTCTCCTTTAATAAAATTGGCGAAGTTGGAAATCAGCTCACTCGGAAAATCAACATGAGTATATATTGACGCGGGGTCTGTGGTGTCGATCTTATACCCGAAATGACTTATATCGTCGTATACACATATGGGTACGTTTGCTGAATCAGAAAAAAGCGCTTGCCACAGCTCAATATCTTCATCGAATGATTGCTTGTCAGATTTACTGTTGATGATAAGTGTTTTTATATTAGCGTCAGCAATGTTTTGGGCGACGTCCATTTGATTATAGGACACCCAATAATAATCGCTTGCTCTGTAATAGTAGTATCCTTTTGCAGAAGTAGCCGTTGCATTTTTAGCGGCTGTTGCATAAGTGATATAGGCCTCTTTATTGGCAGGATCAAGCTCAGAATATTGATCGCAAGCAATATCTGCAAGATGCCGTGCAGAGCTGTTGAATAAAATGATTCCGTCAATGCCTTTGATGCTTGCAGCAAGCTCGGTAGCAATCTGTCCTCCAAGGCTGTGGCCGAGTAAATACAATCCCGAAACATTTTGTGATTTTAAATATTCAACGGCGATATTACAATCATCGAGATACTCTTCTTTGATGCCGCACTTTATATCGAATTCGGCAGCATAGCTGAAGGTTCTTTTGTCAACTCGCAGAGAATTGACGCCTTCTTTAGCCAGCCCATCAGCAATATCCTTAAACGGCTTCAATATGCCGAGAGTTTCATCATAATCACTTGGACCGGAGCCTGCAATCAAAAGCACCGCAGGATGCGCGTTTCCGTCGTTAATATAGGTATAAGCAGCGTTTAACTTATAGCCGTCACTTTCTAAAACAAATTTCTTTTCTTCAATGTTGCTTTGGGGAGTACCTTGATCGGGAATATTTGTTGATTTATCTGCGCTCGACTCGGTATTATCGCTTGTTTCTTTTGTATCGGGCACTTCGGTATTGCATCCGGACAGGACAAAGATACACAAAAGTAAGGCAATAGCTATGAATTTTTTCATTCGTCTCACCTCGAATTCAAGTCATAATATCCAAGCCAAAGCCCGTCAATTTTCCCACCGTGGAACACATATGTAATTTTAAGACCAAGTTTTGAATATCTGACAAAGCAATATAATTTATTTGAAAAGCTATTATCCGCAACTGTTCTGTCAACCGAAAGATATTCACCAAGCGGGGCTAAGGTATCCTTACGCACTAAAATATATACATCTCTCGGCATATATTCTGCCAAGCGAGGACTTAAATGCTCGTAGAGAGTATCGGTAGCTCCGCTTAAAATAGCGTCTGTGCAAATTCGCGCGATTTCTTTTTCTTCGGTATTCATTACGGAAGAAAGGTGCCAATCCTCAGCAAAGATGTCTTTGCCGGATTCAAGCGTGGATAAAGCTTCATTCAAGAGGTTGATTTCGCGTATGCGAGATTCAATAGAGGCGTATATTTCTGCGCGTTTGGAAAGGACTGCATCTTTCAAATCTATGCCTTTGGTTTGCAACTCTACAATTGCCTTTACGGATAGTCCCAATGTGCGAAGAACAAAAACGTTTTTAATACGAGAAATTTGCTTTTCGTTATATTGTCGGCGAGATGAGATTCCGACAGTAGTGCTTTGAATGATACCTTTTTCTTCATAAAAGCGAAGCGTTCTTGATGTAGTGTCAAGCATCTTGCAAACTTCTGTAATATCGTATAGAGATTTTTGATACATACCCTCACCCCCTCTATATTATATCACTTGACGCAGCGTCAATGTCAAGTGAAAATATTATTTTAATAGAGCTTTTAAGTATAGAAAAACTATTGACAGTACTGTACCTTCGCTAAAGTGAAAATAGTAAGTCGCCGCCTGCCTTCGGTACTATTATATCATAAAACAGGGAGGCATTCCCGGGACATATGAAATTAACTGTTGGTAAAAAAACATAGCAGAAGGACAATTGATGCCGTGGATAAAGCGGGCGAGTGCTGTGTGGTAAACCTGAAAAAGGCAGGTATTCGGTAATGCCTGCCGGGTTCGAAAGCGATATCTTTTGAACAGGTCCCAACTTTCCGACCACCATAATACGGAGTCGGCAGTTGGGACTTTCGTTTATATGTCTATATGTTTTCAGACTCCGTTTCAAATTGAAGCGGAGTTTTCATGTCCAATTTTCTGTGCGGACGCTCTTCGTTGAAAAAATGAATGTATTCTTTGACGACTGCTTCCAATTCGAGCGGCGTTTGATAGAGATAGCGGTATATCGCTTCGTTTTTCAGAACATGAAAAAATGATTCGCATACCGAATTGTCATATGGGGTTCCCGGAGTCGAGAATGACTGCCGGACTTTTTTCTTTTTCATGTAAGAACGGAAAATATGGGATGTATACTGTGCCCCCTGATCGCTATGTACCATCAGCTCTTTCGGAGAACCGCGCTTCTGAAAAGCACCATCAAAGGTTTTCATAGCAAGCGTCGAGTCAATGGTATCGGAAATGCCGTATGACAGTACCATGCGGGAAAACAAGTCGATATACACGCAGATGTAGCAAAACGATTCTGCGACCTTGACATAAGTAATGTCTGTTATCCATACAAGGTTCGGAGCAGGCTGGTCAAAGTTCCGGTAAAGATAATTTCTCAGATACAGCCGCGGGATCGGCTTTTTGTGTTCTGCATAGAATTGCGGCTTTTCCACTTCAAGTCCCATTTCCTGCATCAGGCGACAGACTCGTTTTTCACTGACCTGATAGCCGATTTCCGATAGCTTATGGCGAATCGGCTTTCTTCCGAATCTCTTTTTGCTGTCCATGAAAATTTTCTCAATCAACGGCTTAATCTCGGCATCACTGATTTCATAGGACGTAATGGTATTTTCACGCCGCTTTCGGTTGTAATAGGTTCCCCGTGGCAGGTTCAGTGCTTCGCATAGCACGCGAACAGAGTATTTTCCTTCAAGCTCGTCAATCGCTCTCATTTTTTCATCAATTGACGAATTGACGCCGCAAGACGCACTTCTCAGCACCTCAAGCATTTGTTCTGTTTTGAGCAAGTGCCGTTGTTTTTGCATGTAGTTGGATGTGGTACGCTGCCCTCCGACGCTGAGATGATGGCTTTCATCATATTCCTTTTTCCATGCAAACAGGGACGATTCTGAAACTTTGAAGTGCTCTTTTGTTTCTTGTATCGTATGATTGCGTTCGTAGTACTTCACAACAGCGTCCTTGAATTCTTGCGTGTAGATTTTTGGTGACATTTTGACCTCCTGGCGATTAAGTATGTAAAATATTATATCATATCATATCACACAAGAGAGATACAGACGATTCAGCAATTGCAAAAAACAACTCCATAATCAAAAAAGCTTTCTGAGCCAGAATGTGTGCGATGCCGATTGCACCTTCATGTTCTCGCGGAATTTGTGCAACAATCTGTTGCATAAATTCTATGACAGCATCGTTCGTCAGATGGTAGAATGCATCAAGGTGTATGCCGATAAGCACATTGAGGTCATCTTCGGCGGCGGGTATGCGGCGGAAGAAACGGTGGAATGACTAAGCGCTATATCACGAATAATAATAATAACTTGAATCTCTAAAAAGCAACCTGTACCGACATTAGCGTCGATACAGGTTGTTTTTTTCATATATCCCATTGTAAAATAAGAAAAAATATGCTATAATTATATTGTTGTAGCCCCCGAGTAAAATGTCAGACTGTCTTTTGGCAGTACTTTTTATCTGGAGGTACGATATATGATTAACTTGGAAAACAGCGACAACTTTAAAAGCTGGGACGAGTGGGAGCGCATGAAGAAAGCCCACTATGGAACGAAAACCGGCTTTCAGATGATCGGTGGCATCATTGACTTTGATCCCGACAAACAAAAATACTTGGTTGGCGGTGATAAACTCACCTATGACGAGTATTTGGATCTTCAGCTTATTACTTGCGAGAGCAAGGAAAAGGCACGCGGCAGTTTCGCTCTCTGCTATTACTACATACCACTTGAATTTGATGGTCAGATTGAAAAAATCACAAATCGGGCGATTTGTTTCAAAAGGATCTTTGTCAGTGGCATGTATGATGGCGGAATGTGCTTCGACAGAAAAGAAGACCATGTTTGGATGCCCAAAGAAGGGTTTGAAATTTATAAAGTCGGTGACTGCTTGACTTTCTTTGCCGAAGTGTATCGGTATGTAAAGACCGGGAATGGCAAACGGATTGATTTCGCACTTCGCAATCCCCAAAGGATAAAGAAAATCGATTCATACGAGCTTCCGACCGATGATGAATTGATGCTTCAAAGCATCGACGCAATTATTTGCGGAACCTGTTATCTCAACGAGCATTGTTCCGGGTATTGCGTTTTATCTAAGCAGAAAAAAGGGCGCGTGTCCCCATTTTCGGACCACCATAATACGGAGTTTTCAGACGCGCAAGTCGAGCAAATTACCCCTAAAAAAGTGTAATATCTTTTTTGGCTGACAGAAAAATTCCTCTGTTTTGGTCTAAATCCCGCAAAAGTCTCTAATAAAGCATCAAAAAATACGGAAATCCCTTATATCACAAGGATTTTCGGCTGATATCTTTTTTAGCGGCGCGATACAAACAAAGCAAAGCACCGTCCTTTCGGACGGTGCTTTTGTTTTCGTGCGAGAGGGTATGAACGCACAAAGACAGGGTTATGAGCCCGAAACTTATAAAAGTGCGGGCGCGGTAACGCTGAGTACGATAGCGGAATAACAAGCATGACCGGAGGAGTTTGATTTTCGGCTTTCGCGGAATAAATTCTATTGCTTTTCAGCGATAAATAATATATACTTATAGCAAAAAGCGATATGCAATTTTTACCTATGAAAGAGGTGAGCCGAAAATGGTTTATACCAAACATTATTTATCTCCACTCGGTGGTATATTGCTTGCCGCTGACGAAGTCGGACTTATGGGACTTTGGTTCGACGGCGAAAAATATTATGCTGACAATCTGCCAAAAGAGCATACGGAAGAGGAAACGCCAATACTTTCGGAAGCTTCACTGTGGCTTGATGTTTACTTTACCGGCAAAGAGCCGGATTTTATGCCTCCGTTACACCCGATCGGCTCTGCCTTTCGTCGGGAGGTATGGGAGATCCTTTTGCAGATTCCATACGGCGCAACAGCTACATACGGCGATATTTCAAAACGGCTTGCAAAAAAGATGGGACTTGAAAAAATGTCCGCGCAGGCGGTCGGAGGCGCTGTCGGACATAATGAGATATCGATTATCATTCCATGCCACAGAGTCGTTGGAACGAGCGGAAGCCTTACGGGATATGCGGGCGGTATAGATAAGAAGGTCAGGCTGTTGGAGCTTGAACATGCCGATATGAGCCGCTTTTTCGTGCCGAAGAAAGGCACGGCGCTGTGAGATGAAAACACAAGAAATTTAAGCGAAGGAACTATATTTTTGCAAAAATAAAAACAGCCTGAAAAGGCTGTTTTTATTTTGCTGAGAAATGGGAAATCTATGTCTGTGCTTTATTTGAGATATCGACATAGCACAGGTTGTTAAAAATGTCAATACAAATGCACCGATACATACACCTGAAATCTTTAATTTATAAACAAAAATTTTGCACGGAATGTGCGGCGCGAAACCATCCGTTGGTAACTTTTTATATTGTTTGAGCAGACGCTTGTGCAATAATTCCACAAGTGTGTAAACTGCATGCACAAATTGGGAAAAACTATTGAAAATGGGG